>Ga0256405_10002638_pt1 | contig 40058 bp, 48 predicted proteins | sample RumenRJG_02DNA_FD_189096 | JGI IMG/M metagenome (GOLD analysis project Ga0256405, IMG submission 189096) | Bovine rumen microbial communities from Lethbridge, Alberta, Canada - RJG_02 | ecosystem: Host-associated > Mammals > Digestive system > Stomach > Rumen | place: Canada: Alberta... | reverse complement strand
TAGCTTTTACACCGCAGGTGAGCGCATTAGCCGAGTGTGCACATCCTCGTAGAAGAGTACGGTCCCTTATAAGCGCTTCGGCTTCTGGCAACCGTCCACCCTCTTCCTTACTTTCATGTTGAGGGTAAATTCAAAATTAACATTTTTCACTTTTCCCTTATTTTCATGAACGAATTTGGGGTCACACTCTTTTACTATACTTTTCACCACTTGAGTCATCAATTCGAATCACCTAAATTAAATTCGGGCAAATCGTTCTTACTAATCACCCGCATATTTATGAGGATGTTTTTGTTAGATAACTCAGCGAATGCTTCCGCAAAGTTTTCATCTTTACGAAGAGCCTCTAAGAATGAACCGTTTGTATTGATGACATTCTTCAGCGTATCGAAAGGTTTCTCTTTCTTTAACCCAAAGATACTTTTCATCTTCTTAACGATACCATCAGACTGTTCATAGTCCTCCTCTGTAAGAATGTCATATCGTGCTCCATACACGGCTTTGATATGGTCTCTTGCGATATCAAGAATCGGCATGGAGATATTCTTTGCAACAAAGTCGTTCAGTATGATGGTGATGATATACGGAACACCACATACCGTGACCGTCATGTTAAAGATGGAATTGTGGCTATTGGTTCTACCAACGTAACCAGATGGTTGCATGGCGGTAACATTACCAGCACACCCGTAGCACGTGAACTCATCGAGAGTATATACGGTGATTTCCGTACTACGGATATCGGAACGTACAAGTGTCACGAGTTCACTCAAGTGACCAGCGTTGGTAACGTACTTATTAGACGCCTTATCGTAACAGAATACGATAACATTTTCCACCTTATCGATGATATTATCCATGATATGGCAGACGTCGTCATGTGTTACGCGCCCATCCATAATGAACAAATCGGTGTTGTATATAACTGCACGGATACCACTCGGAAGAGTAATAACTGCATTCTTCATATCCTCACCACACGCTACTGTGTAGTTGGTTGACATGAATGCATTACTTATCCGGGTATGTAGCTGTGTCATGAACGATGATTTCTGAGAGAGCATCTGCACCTTCTCCTCCTCCCGAACCTTTTTCTGGCGGTTTAGGGATTTCATCAGTATCCACAGTTTTCCACACCCAGTCATCTTTGGTATGTTTCCAAATGTCGATGACCAGATTGCCAGCAGGTTTCTGTTTTGTACTATTCAGCGGACCAAACGTGTTGGAAATGATATGCAACACGTCGATGTTGATAAGTTCATGCCAATAGTGTTCTCTGACGTAGTGATACTGTGGTGTTAACATAGCACCACCGCCGCCACCGGAGGCTCCTCCACCTCCGCCAGAAGAACCAGATTGCTGTTGTTTCTTAAACTCGGCGAGTTTATCAGCAGGTACTTTACCATCCCTAGAGCTATCTTTTCTATCCCTAAGTTCCTCGTATCCTTTATCGTATGAATAGTTCAAACGAGTGGACTCGAGTGGACGTTCATCACCTTTGGTAAGAAGAACATTCCCTCGAAGAGTTTCTTTAATCGGACTGGTGAGAACAGTCTTCTTATCATCTCTCGGGAACAATGCTCCAGTCTTAGTGATAATACGCTGAGAAGCGGTTATCTGCTCACTGGTAGCTTTAAGGAAATCATCATCTGGAGTGATGATGTTAATGTGACCAACGTAATCCTGATTATCGAAGATGAGGTAATCGAATATCTTGGCCAATCCAGCTTTGTACTCTTCCTTATCACGGTAGATGTTATCCTGCTGGAATGTAAGATGCTCTATGCCCTCGAATTTACCGGACTTAATAGCATCAATGATTTCCTGAGCAACGCCTTCACAAATGTCAAGAAAGAACAGGTTTTTTGCGACCTGCATATACGGAGCTTTATCCGTCTTGAATTCATGCACTTGGACGTCCTCAGAAGTTCCATGTACTGAAACCATTTACATTTCTCCTTTCATTCGAAATTTATCTCAACGTCCATCAAACGATAAAAAAGGAGGCAATAAAGGACAGCCGTTAAGCTGTCCTTTATCTCACGCTTTCGGTACAAACGGGAACCCGTCACCAATCGAAGAGTTGGTCTTGTTATTCCATACAATCCACATACCAGCCGGAGCAGGAATGGGTTCGATGGTAAACGCGAACTTCTCAGCGATTTCCTCTTGAGGAACATCATGAATGATGGGCCGGAGTTCATAGTTGTACTTAATATTGTGACGCATGATGGTTCCGATTCTGGAGAACATCTCCGAACGGTCTGCCTCATTGATGTTACGCATGTCAACACCAATAGGAACATACGATTCAGCGAGGTCGTCCATCTCGAATTCATCACATTTAAGGGTAAATATTGTGCCATTTACCAAATGCTTGATATCGATACCATGGAACGGTTTCCCTGCGGCCATTATATTGGCAAAGCAATCCGGGTAACCGGACTTGGTCCATTCTTCAGTATCTGGTATATAGCTGTCGGGTGTATCAGCATCTGCATCATAGACAGCGATTACATAACGGTTTCGCTTTTCGTCTAATTTGTAGATGCACTCGGTTTTTTCCATGTATAATACACTCTCCTTTTTTAGAAATCTGTATGTATGCTTATTAAACTCAATATCTCGTGTATCTCTGTCCTGGATTGTCAAACATATCATGTACGTTGAATTTACCAGTGATATCCTCAACGACTCTGTTACTGAGATAACCATTCTTTGGTTTGACGTATATTGTGTTCAACTGGTCAACCAATCGATTGGGGTGTTGGACTGGCAGACTATCCTGATAGTATTTGAAATACTCACTGGAAGACACTCTATCATAGTAGTATCTATCCAGCTTGCGGATAGGAACCATCTTATCATATCCCCAATAGACATCACGGACTCTAAGGTCATTATCTAACAGCGGATTGTTGAGATTGATACGATAGAGTCGGCAGTTATTCAGCAGTATCTTAGTTCGCATACCAAGATTAGGGCTTAGCGGGTAACGTATCAAAGGTATCTGATTGAGGTAGTCTGGCCCCAACTTGAACTGGATAGCATTCATTACTTCCAGTCTAGTGAGAGCACCAGGGTCTTCCTGATACATATGCCACTTATTCACAACGACTCGTTTCCAACCCTCAAGAATAGGATCAAGTTTAGCAAATTTATTATGGTCGTACAGATACTGTGGTGTCATGATACCCTCATTCGTAGTGCTGAATGGTCGACCGGGGTCTGTGAATTCTATGTAGTAGAAGTAAAATGGTTTGTTGATATCTGGTAACATTTTTAATACCACACTCCTTGAAAAAAATAGCGGGTGTGTTAAACCCGCCAGAGGTTAGGAAGCGATAACCGGCTTCAACGGTTTTCCTTCCTTAATTAATGCTCTCAATACATTGGTAGGGCTCTCGTCCCAGCAATAGAATGTGCGATACTTGAACCGCGTATTCTTGGTATCCACGATAACCCATTTCGCCTTAGTGAAAGTGACGATGAACATTTTGGTACTGAACTCTTCATCTGGGTTAATCGAGCGCGTTTCCTCAATATTGGCAACACCGTCCGTATATACAGTGAACGATTTATCCAACGTCTTGGTTCCCGCTATCAATGATATCGAGAGACTCTCGTCAGTTACTTTACAAACTTTGTCGATTCTCATGCTATCAAGTAATAGCTGGAATGACAGGTAGCGGAAGTAGCAATAGTCCTTCATAAGGAATACGGTTCCTTCGCGCAGATTGAAATCATATTTTTGTAGGTCAGGATTGTCAGACTCTATTATTATATGCCCGCTTTCCTTATCCCTATACATAGACCAAGTGGTTCCTTCAATGGAAATTACTTTAGGTTCTTTCTCGGTAAAATCAAAGTACCGAGTAATGTCAACTCTTGATTGTTTCATTATATATTTCTCCTTTTCAGACATATCATCACTTTTCACTACTTAGATGATATATAAATACGTCAATAATCAAAATTTATATAATCTGACCGTAAATTCCTTATGTTCCGAGTATATATTATTTCCGTATATACTAAGTTAATATATTGGAGGTAATATAAAATGACTTTTGAAGCTTTTATCAAACACGTGGTGGATACTACAATCGACGACCTTATTGGTCAAATGCCAGGCATTGCTCAGTGGATAGATATGAGGTATTTCCGTGAAGGTACGTTCGTGAACTTCAGGACTACGGTCTGTAAAGATAATCCGAAGTGTCTGGGGTATTTCAGGGAGTCGATTGATGGGTTTGGTATCACAATCGTTCTTCCTGTACTCGAAGGTATCATCGAGGATGATGCCCGTTGGATGGCGAACAGTGATTGGACTGAGCATAGTAAGTTCATGCGTCTATGTCGCGGATATGATGCTCGGTTTACCGCAAAGGTAATCGAGACCATTTACCATGAGTTCAAACACGGCGTTGATGCTGTCATGGTTCGTGCACAGGGCAGCGACTACATCACCGAATATTTGAAAGAGGAGAAGAAGGTTGGTTATTGGAACAACCGCTTCGAAGTTGCTGCTAGAGAGCAACAGAAACTCTTCGAGCGTACAGCCAAGAAATTCTTCTCCTATGATGGGAAACTCGTTGACTACAAGAACATGTAGTCAATATATGAGAGGTCTAACCCACCTCTCATTTTTTTTTCAATTAAAAAATAAAAATAGTAAACATTAGAGTAACAACGGGGGAAGAAGGAGGAAGAACCCGGGAAATAGAAGAATGAAAGAATTGAAAAAGAAAAATAAATATTCTATATTTATAATATAAATATTATAAATATAATAATTATATAAATTATATATAGAAAGAAAATAATATATTGAAATAGAGTCATAAAGAGGGATGTTGAATTACCGATTTTTGTAATTTCTATTTTCATCTTGGCATATATTCTAAACTTCCTATTAATATATCAAAAATATATGAGATATACTTATCATGATTCATTCATGGTTGGTGTATCTCATATATTTTCCCTTTTTACCAACTTCGCGCTCGGGAAAGCATCTTTCGGCTTTCCCTATATAAATTATTTTAAGAATAAATAAGAGAATAGAAAAATTGATTGATTAAAAAATATATCAGGTAAACAAGTTAGTAACAATGGGGAAAGAGGAAGAAGGGTAGAAGATGGAAAGGTGGAAGAAGTTGAGAATGGGATGAACTTACTCCACCTCAACATCTTGTGACTTCATTCACTTCTTTTTTCATCATCATCTCCTAAGTAGTTCATTTGTTTGCTTACGTAGGTATGTATATCTCATTAGAGATATACATATTTTACCGATTTTTTCTAAATCCAATATAATATATTTTATTTAGATAATATAAAAGACACTATAGAGTAAATCAATTCACTGTTATCTTCATTAAGCAAATCTAAGGTATTTCTCTCGAAATTCTTCCGAATCATCTAATTGAGTGGATATGGTGGGCATATGGGATTCTTCTCCCATGTGTCCACCAATTCACGTCTATTTTTCATATTAAATAAACATCGTATATACACATACATAGAAGAGTGGTAGCAGTAATTTGCTTAATCTTTTGCCATGGATTAATTGCAACCTTCGCTGTTGAACTTAAAAGTTCCTAATACACAGTTTTCTGAACGTATCAAACCCCTGATGCTTGAAACTTGTTCTTACGATATCTTGTTACCATTCTCTGCTCTTTGGAACAATCCTAGACTCAACCAGCCATTGCGAGTCTAGGATTATTGCCGTCTTTTTACAAGTATATATTGTCCTAGCATAAATGATGGAGAATAACATGTACAACAAGAAAGACTCGCTCTGGTTAATTAACATATATTTAACCTAGGGCGGGTTTCTTTCTCCTTTCCTTGCCTTAGGCGTAGCTGTTTATTTTGACCTCCTATAAATCAAACTTTTCGGCTATTGTGAACTGTTTCTTCTTCAAACAGACCCTTACCTATGGCGGATCAAGGTAAGTGTCACGTTGTGTTTCATGAGAAACTCCTCCAAATGGGTTGGGTACACGGGAACGGAAACCGTGTACCCATCTTCCGTCTTTAAGAATAATTTGATAACATATAAGTAATTCTGTTGGCTATGATGAAGGTTCATTGTAGTTTTGCGTTTTTCTTGTTCATAACACTTAGGTCTCATATCTACTCGCTCTCTTCATAGTAGATATGAGACCGCCTCCGGTTTATTTCTAAAACGTGATACACATATTAGTAATCCATAGAACTTCCATACGATGTCAAGGGCTCAGAGGTTATCCACCCTCTGAGCTCGTTTACCGCATTTTTTCATATTTGAAGACATTAAGTTAATCTATAAATGAGAAATCTAAGGAGGTATCGTTGATGTTTAACATATATGACATCAAGTCTCTTACTCTCAATAAGAGACGGTTTGCTCTCCCGAAGGGTGTCAAGCGAGCTGACCATGATAGTATTATCATTATCAATGCTCCGACAACCAATGGTGTTGAGCAGACAATCAAGTCTCCCATGATTAATGACATGGGTTATTATAAGAACATCTATGCCGATGCTCGCTTTAGCTTCAAGGCTAAAGGGCATACGGTTAATAAGCGCCTTGTGCGCGAAAGACTTGCATACATGAAGGAAGTAGAGCAGAAGACCGGCTTGAAGCCAGTATATAATCTCTCTGTAAATCCTGGCAAGAACCTCTGGTATACTATCCAGAAGTGGAACGCTCTGTTCTTTGAGGCTATGGATAAGTATCCCATTCCTGTCACGGCTCCTGAATATGCTAAGTTCCTCAAGGAGAATATTCTCTCTGGTGATATTTTCAATAACTACCAGAACGTTTGTATGGTTATTGATGTTGAAAGCTGGACTAGCTTCAGTTCTAATATCACCAATAATATCGTTAACCTGTTCTATTATCTGATGCGTAGAGATGTGGACGCTATCAAGGACTTGGGTGACGTTACCATCACTTTCGTTAGTAAAGAAGCCTCTGTGCAGTTCAAAGCTAACGAAGTAGATGAGAAAACCTTTAGCCGCTTTAAGAGTGTAATGGAGAGGTTGAAAAAAGGTATTATCACCGAAGAGTTAGATAATGACCCTACATCAGATGCGGCACACCAGCAACTTGTTGCTACTGGTAGTAAGCTTGGGGCTGACCCTAAGGTTGCTGACGCAATCAGATCTGTTGCAAACAAGGTTGATACCAAGGATGGTACGGGTACTGTTAATGGTGAAGATATTCTTGACGAGGAGAAAGTTAAGAACGCTATGAAGAATACCGTTCTTGAACCTGTATCTATCAAGAGTTCTGCCATGAGCAGACGTGATAAGGAACTCCGCGAGAAACAGAAGTCTGTTCGAGTAGAGTCCCTTGATATGAGCCTTGAGGATATCATCAGTGTAGAGAAAGAGCATATGGATATTCCTACCAATGATGTATCCAATAAGGTTAAGACTCTGAACACTGGTATGACCAAGATTCGCTTCGCAAATGCTGCTGAAGCGTACAATAAGAACTTCTATGATAAGGATATTGTATCCATCGCTGATATCATGAAGGATAAGTCTATTCCTGTATATATCAGAAAGGCTCGTAAGGAAGATTCTTCCGACTCTCTGAGCTTAAAGGATACTTGGACGTTTGAGTTGGAAGACTCTGAGCGTAGACGCCACACTCTGAAGTTCGATGTTCCTAAGTTCATTGATGGTCGTTTCATGTACCTCAATGGTAACAAGAAGGAATTCAATAACCAGCGCTTCCTGAAACCTCTGGTAAAGACTGGCCCTGATACGGTTCAGGTCTGCACCAACTATAACAAGATCTTCATGACTCGTTATGGCGAAAAGGTTGACTCTCTGTATGAGAAGTTCAAGGAACTGGTTATGAGTGACCGTAAGCGTTTCACTTTCGTCAAAGGTGATTGCTCTCGTGTCAACGCTGAGGTCAAGACTACTATCGAGTACGATACGCTTGCTCGTACGTTCTCTGATATCACTTATAAAGCTGGTAATAGTACGACCCATATCTACTTCAACCAGAATAAATTTGGGAAGTATTTGAAAGACCATCCTGAAATCAAGATGCCTAATGGTAAGCCTATGTATGATAACTATAAGCATACTATCGAAGAAGGAGAATATCTCCCGATTGGTATCAGTATCGTTAAGCGCCCGAACGGCAAGTTTGACCATTACATGCTCTGCGTGGGTTGTGATACTCAGTTGGTTTGGGATATGGCTCATGGGCTGAAAGCAAAAGGTAAAGACGGAGTTACAGAATCTGCATTAGCATCTGTGACTGCCGCAACACTTTATTATGGGAGCAATGAACATGTAGGTGAGGTTCTGTGCGCTGAAAGTGCCAAAGAAACGGTTCCTGTTTGGTTTGACCAGACTAAAGCCGAGAACTGGGCAATTCGCCAGACCGTCATGGAATACATGAATAATTGCAAAGATTTAGCTAAGTTTGATAAGCCGAAGTTTGATAAGGAGTCTGGCCGTTCCGTATTCTGTCGTGAAGACTATGAAACCATTCGTGAGTCTGTAGTTGCCGCACAGCTTGAAGCATACGTTCATATGGTTGATGCTCCTATGGAAAGAACTGAGGCTCGTGGTTGCTACCGGAGCACCGATTCTTTACCTGTATCTGACGCATACTCTATCCCCATCACTGACGAAGCATTCTATAGTGCTTTTGAATGCATGGACTCTGATGAGATGGGTAATTTCTCCACGCAGGTTGGTGGCTCTGATGTAGCTGTTTATGTTAACGAGAGTGTTGGTAAGAGGCATTTACATGAACAACGCACATCATTTGACGGAGATACTGCTACGGAGCAGTTTGGTATTAATATGGTACTCGCTAATTCAGATAAGTCTATTGCCCTTATCGAGGCAACTGCTGACTCTGATGGCAACGATGGGTTCGTAGAACCAGGCATCGTTAATTATATCCTGCGTGAAATCTCTGACGCTGAAGGTAAGACTCATGAATATGACAACATCAACGCAGAGCTTTCTAAGTATAAAGCAGGTAGACGTTTCATGTACACTCGTTGTACGGTTATGAAAAAGCACGTTCCTTTGGTTGTATTCCTTGGTTACTGTGAGGGTCTTACGACTGTTATGCGCAAGGCCGGTCTCACGACTTCGTTTAGTGATAAACGTCCTAGACTTTCTGCGGACGATCTGTCCACTGGCATTATCCAGTTCGCGGATGGTTATCTGACATATAACCGCTTCCCATTGGAACATTCTCTGCTGATGAATGGTTTGACTGGTATTGACACCAAGTCTTACAACTATGCAGACTTTGATGAAAAGGGTGTCTATATGGACATCTTCGAGAAATTGTTTGGTGGTCGTATGATTGCAAACGCTCTGGATAACTTCTATGAGTGGATGATTGACCCGCAGACCAAGCAGTTCCTCATTGACCTTAATTATCCTAGCGAATTTGTCGGTCTTCTGTTGGCAGGTAACGCTCTGCTTGCAGATAACAACTATCGAGATGAAATCGATATGGATAACTGGCGTATTCGCAATAATGAATTGGTGTATGCTTATGCTTATAAGCGTATCGCTGATGCATATACCCGTTATCGCATGACTGCGGATAATAAGAATCCCCAGAAGATTTCTATCCCCAGAAATGCAATCCTTAACGACATCATGAGCTCTCAGATTGTCGAAGACGTAAGTGAATTGTCACCTATCGTTGAGATTGAAAAGGCTCATACTGTAACTGATAAAGGCCCGTCTGGTACTAACCTTGAACAGGCTTATACTCAGGCACGTCGTTGTTTCCATCCGTCCATGCGTGGCGTGATGGCAATGTCCACGTCACCTGATGGTAACGTTGGTATTTCTCGAGAGCTTACTCTTGAGCCGAATATCGACAACGTACGTGGATATGTGAAACCGAAAGATAAGCAAGACCATGAGGATATTAACTTATTCTCTGCGGCTGAATTGCTTACACCGTTAGGCGTTACTCGAGATGACCCTATCCGTACGGCAATGGCATCTAAGCAGTCCAAGCATCTTATCCCAGTTGAAGATGCCTCCCCTGTACTCATGTCCAATGGTGCAGAGAAGGTTCTTCCGTATCATCTGTCCACCGACTTTAGCATTGTAGCTAAACGAGATGGTAAGGTGGTTGAGAGAGATGATAAGACTGGCGTTATCGTTGTTGAGTACGAACATAAAGGTCGTAACGCTACCGATGATGACTTCCAAGTTATCAATATGAACACCAAGGTAGTTAAGAACGGTGCTGGTGGTTTCTATCTGACCAATAAACTTAACTGTGATAAGCTCAAGAAAGGTACTTCTTTCAAGAAGAACGATATCTTGGCTTACAATACGAGATTCTTCTCGGACTCCAAACAGGAAGGTACTCGATTCAATATCGGTACTCTTGTTAAGGTATCCTGCATGGGTTCCTATGCAGACTTCGAGGATGGTGACTCTGTTACCAAGAAGCTCTCGAGAAAGATGGGTACGACCGTATGTATGCCAACCAACTGCGTTGTGGGTGCTGCGTCCAACGTAGACTTCATTGCTAAGGTTGGTGACCATGTGGAAGTAGACGAGCCTCTGATTATCTATGACCAGAGCTCTGGAGACCCGGCTTTCAACAAGATGCTTGCAAATATCGGTGATGACTTGAAAGAGACTATTACTGGTATGGGTAAGACTCCTATCAAATCCCACTACTCTGGTACCATTCGTGATATCAAGATTTACGCTGGGGTTGATTTGGATGAGATGTCTCCTTCCTTGAAGAAGATTGTATCTGCATACTATAAAGATATCCGCGATAAGAAGAACGTGGTTGCTAAATATCGTAAGGGTGATAGCCTGAACGACTATGCATTCACTGAGCAGGATAAGAAGATTGACACCAGTGATGGTAAAATCATGGGTGTTGAAGTCGGTGACGGCGTACTTATCCGTTTCTTCATCGAATATCAGGATAACCTTGACGTTGGAGATAAGCTGGTGCACTTTGCGGCACTGAAGGGTATCAATGGTGAAATGATTCCTGAGGGCCAGGAACCGTTTACTATTAATAGACCTGAAGAAGAAATCTCTACTACGTTTGCGCCTGCGGCAGTATTGGCACGTATGGTGCCGTCTGTATTGCAGACGATGTATGGCAACAAGATTCTCATCGAGCTCAAGCGCCAGCTCATGGAAACTTACCAGAAAGAAAATCCTGGGTTCAAACCTAAGGACGAATTGTATTAAGGCGTAATATTACCTCCTATCCACATTTACTTAAAAATAGTAAGTTGGATAGGAGGTTATTTCCGTGTTTTCCCGTTTAGTCGAAGCAGTTATCTATACATTAGTTCTTGTATCAACCAAGTGGGAGTATATGCCTTTATATTGTCCCCATGAGGCGCATGTAATAATCGAACGTGTAAATGAGCATTTATTAATCTTTTTCTAAAGTGTAAAAACTCCTCATGTAGAATATATATTATTCTTGAGTATGGTGATAGAAATATCATCGTACTCGATATTTATTCTATGGGTATGAACGATACCTATGTTCCGAGGAGGAATGTCTTATGGAAAAATCCAAACTCATCAAGAGTTTCGAAGTCGTCGGACGCGATGGTGCGGCTTACGGTTCTATCGGTATGGTGAATGGTGACAGTGCTGAACTCCACAACTTCAAATATGTACAGTTCAATGAAGAACGTGTTGAGTGTGATACATACATTGAACTCAATGGATGTGATGAGAAGTATCTCGACATGCTAGCAAGCATCATTAACAAGTACAAGGTTAAGATAAAAATCGACCTTGAGCGTGATAGTTCCGATGTAGTCATTGGTGCTAAAATCGTGGTTAAGAATAACGATGGTGACGAATTTGAATGTACCACTAACGGTGTTCTTACGCTGGTTGAAAAGGTTGACATCATCGATGATTCATATAATGTCTGTACATGTGCTGGATGCGTTTTGCGTGTCCGTATTAATAGAGACCGTTATGAGATGAGTGCTATCAGCATGCATCGGTTTGGTATCTGGCCAGTAATCGGTATATCTGGTAAGCTGATTCTGGCTGTTCTCGGGTAATCTCTGTTATGATGGGTGATGTGTGACCAGGAGAAATCCTGGTCACAATTATTTGCTTTCATATATACTGTAACAAATTCTAAATCGAAATTTGAGGAGGATGAAACCAATGAGTTTCAAGATGACAGTTGCTGGTTATTCGTGTGGTATCCACATACGGAGTGGTAGAAGATACCATGGTGATGATTTTGTTCGCCCTGAACGCCCAATGTGCTCTTGCCCGCGTTGTGGTAAGGAGAAACATGTCGGGTACGTGGGTGGCACGCCATATAACCCACGTTGGTTCTGTGAGGGGTGCTTCATTGAGTTTGATAAACACTCCACATTCGAGTTGCTCCCTAATGGAGCGCTCTTCCGAGTCGGTAACATTGAAAATGGACTGGAGGTAAAGATGCCGCATGAAAAACGACACAGTGATACAAGTCGAAGGTGATATTGAGACCCTTCGACATTATTATCGTAGTGGAGAAATCATATGCATCGTTGACGGGGTAAGCCAGGTCATCGACCGCACTTCCCCACTTTATGAGAAGGTGCTCAGAGTTTGTATGGAGCGCATCGAGCGTCTCAATCGTAGACGCATTTTGTATGGTTATTAATAGGAGGAATTTCTAATGGAAAACGTATTGAATGCATCTGTAGACTATCGCCTGGTAAACCTGACCCCGCATGTGATGAGCATGTATAACCCGCTGGATGACACTCTCATGTTCACTATGGACAGCGAGGGTCTGGCACGAGTCAGTCAGACCACGACCCCTCTCACTCAGATAAGTGTTGGTGGGTATGTTGTTGACACTGGCGTAAACCAGTTTGGTGAGGTTGAGGGTCTTCCGGCTCCACAGAATGGCGTATTGTACTTTGTAAGTGCAATGGTTGCGACCCGTGCTTGGGCCGCTGGACGCGTAGACGTCGTGTGTCCGCTTGAGTACAAGCGGTCGGAAGGGCGCATAGAAGGTATTTATAGCCTCCAGTTCAATCCATCACTCGCTCGGTAAGAGCGGGTCGAGAGCAGGCTTTCGAGCCTGCTCTTTTTCTTTTTCTACCAATTATATTTTTCTCTATTCTACAGCAACATAAATGTAAATGGTTGCGGAATATTCGTCCCCTCGTTGACAAATTACATTCGAGTTCAAAGGCGATTTAAGCCCCTAAGAACTGGGGTTTCGTTGGCGACACCTTGGGTGGTCATAGAGGCTGATTGTTCCAATAGACCGTCGTTTTATCCGCTCAATGTTTTATTGTTTTGAAGTGCGAAATGATGTAAGCCAAAGGATCATAAGACCGGACGCTGTTTATGTCACCTCGTTCTATCTAGCGCGGTTGGACAATCTTAGTTGTCACGCGAAAAATGATTAAAATATTTGACAGTTTCGAATATGGGATTACTGAGGAAAGTGGTTCCATGAAAACGGTAAGGGCTCGGGATATGAGACTCGCACATCATGTGGCTTAAATAATGGAAAAGTCTAGTATAGCGGATAGCGACTGTTTTACATATATATACAATTTCATATATGAGTGATGGAGTATTTGATGATATCTTCACAGATGTTGTCAGATATTCTATCACTCACTCACCGCTTTTTTGTAAATATATATTATTACCGCGTGCTTAGCATATACATAATAAAGTGAAAGGAGGTTATAAAATGGCTACTTACCACAAATTGATGTATTATGATACGTTAGTAGCAGTGTCGACTAAGAAGACACATTTACTCGCCTATCTTATTCAGAAAGGAGTAAGAACCTTATTTAAGGGTCTTCAGATTGTGGAGATAGATTCAAGCTCCGCAGATACCTATGAAGTAGAAGACTACGTAATTCAAGTTCATGATACTGGATTTGTGGGCACCTGGAGTGATATCAGAGCTTTTGATATCAGGAAGGAGGCAGACGCCGATATGTATCATGAGACACTGAAGTGTTTAGAGGATTTGCTCAAAGGTTACGACGGAAAGAAAGCTAAGCATATCGAGAAAACCATTGAGCTTGTTAAGGAAAACAAGAAGCGTTATGTTGGGAAGAAACATGATTATGAGCTAATGAAGACCATCGTTTCTCTCGACTTTCAGACAATTGTGTCTGAAATTCAATTTATGCGGGATTTCCCTGCGTATGTCTAATCAAAATATTTAGGAGGTTATAGTTATGAACCATTACTTTGCTATTGAAGGAAACGATTGTGCCGGTAAGAATACCTTGACGAAAGGTCTGCTCACATACATTGAGCGATACAATCTTTTCCCTGAATATAAAATCAAAACCGTCTCTTTCCCTGACTATGAAAGCAAGACTGGTAAGATGATTACTAAGTTCTTGAACGGTAAAATTCTGAAGGATAAGCCGAATGATTTGGCAGGTGTTGTTAGAAAGGCTATCGCTATCGGCACATTGTATGCTGATAACCGTATCGAGTGGTATAGGGAGAACTTCGATAAGAATGAAGATAATGTAATCTATATCTTCGACCGATACATGCTCTCCAACCTGACGCATCAGCTGGTTCCTATCGTACGTTACCTCAGCAATATAGAGGCGGTTACTGGACAGCCGACCACGGCCAATCTGTTGAACGCTATTGCCCAGTTCAACAATAAGGTTTGTTTGTACGAAACTGTTACAAATAAACTTCCGAAAGCACATCATATTATCATTGATGTGTCTGCTGAAACCTCTCTTGAGCGCATGAAGAAGCGTAATGGAGGTAAGCATTCTGGTAAAGATATTCTTGAGTCCGAGGCATACGTTAGAGATGTGGAATACGTTATCCGTAACTACATCGCAACGTATATGTCTGAGAACGCTCCGGAGTTGAGCCACGTTCTCTGTAAAGAAGACCCTGGTATTGTATTGCCGAATGATGACAGTGGATACTTTGTCGAATGCGCCAAAGCGAGCCCGGCAACTATTGCGGCTTATATGAATGGTGTGATTCGGAAAGAAAAGGAGGGAGTCAAATGACGCCGTTTGAAATTGATGTGACCCCTAAATTCTTTGGGGCGACTAGCCAGAAAGAATTCGCTGAAGACCCGCGGTTTGAGCAATTACGTGAAGAATATATTGATAACGTGATTGAACTCTGTAAAGGTATCATGAGCGACTACATGCAGAAATTCAATCTCACCGAGGATAAATTCGATGAGAATGAATATAGAACTTACATCATCGAACAGTTAGGAGGTGACATCCTTCTGGCTATCGAAGTAGCTGGTGGTTCAACGCCTATCTCGTTCGATTTGGTTCAGACAGTAGATGTGTCGATGCCGGACTCCAATACTCATTTCATTATTGGAGAAGGCGATAATTACACGGCGGTGATTATGGCACATCAGATATTGTTTAACCACTTGGTGACGTATGCTAATATGGCTCACGTTAATGCCAGTATCGTCTGCGGTCTAATAGACACATGTATTGCTCGGAGATTAGAGAACCTGTGCGCTAAAACCTTTGGAGAGGAGACTAAATGGGAATGGGCATAAAAGAACGATTGAATGAGAAATTCTTCGTTGTTATTAGCCCTGCTGAAGTAGCAACGGATTTCCATTCTGATAACATTATTGGGAACACCTGCTATTACGCTTACGCTCTGGATGCCGCCACTGCTGAGGAATACATATCTCAGTTTACGGATTCGGAGCGAATGTGGTACTTAGACGTATCACTGTTCCTGTTAGCCAAGCTCCATAAGAAGTTTGGTTTACAGCAAATCAAAACCGCTCGCTATGAATATGAACAAGGTCAGACTTGTGAGTTACTCTGTACTGAAAACGAAATGAATTTCTTTGCAGAGAATATGAACTATGACTTGGAGGAGAATGATGAGAATGTTCTCCGTGATGCGAAGCGTATATTGAAGAAATACTATCGTAGCAAATACAGAGACATGGCTATCAAGGGTATTAGGAAGCTCTTGAAGAAGATAGACTCTGGAGACGATAGCATTAGAAAGTACCCAGAGTACGCATATTATAATATGCGATGCAGTGGGTTAAGGTAAGAAAAGGAGAGTTACTAATGAAAGTAAAACTGATTGACTACACGGCTAATCCTGCCGCTATTATTGCACTCGGTGCGCGTGTGTGCTACACGAATAAAGACGTAACCGAAGTTGCTGAAAATATCACCAAAGAAGAAGCGGTGAAATTCGTCAACAAGATTGTTGATGCGAAGCATATGAGCGTTCTCGAGCATGTGAACTTCACGTTCGCTGTCGAAGGTGTTTCACGTATAATGACTCACCAGCTTGTTCGTCACCGATTGTGTACGTTCCATGAGCGTTCTCAGCGCTATGTGAACATGACCAAGCTTGGCGAACTGGTTCCTGTAGTGGAACCGCTAACCATTGCACAACATCCTGAAGCTCATGCTATGTATGCGAAGTTGAATGCGTTAGCCAGCGAGTTCCTGTTCATGTGTATGAACGAATGGAACATTCCTGGTGAAGATGCTCGTTTCGGTCTGTTACAGGGCACTGAATCTCAGTTGATTATGACCTGTAACGCTGCCGAGTTGGTACACATTCTGAAATTGCGCACCTGCAACCGTGCTCAGTGGGAAATCCGCGAGTTTGGTTTCCGTTGCCTTGCAGAAGCCCGTAAGGTTCTGCCTGAGGTATTCAATAAAGTCGGCCCGTCTTGCTATGCTGAGGGGAAATGTCCTGAAGGTCGTATGACTTGCGGCAAGATGATTGAGGTTCAGAAAGAATTTACTCCGGAGGCGTGAAAATATGTCACGGTTTAGATTTCTGACTGGAATGTGTGGGAATGAATTTATGTTCGACCCGACCGACGTGAGTTATAGCTATGCCATTAATGAAACGCAGACCCTTCTGCGTTTCAAAAATGGTAAGCAAGTCATTGTGAATAGTACGTACAATGACGTTAAAGAATTACTGCTTAATGCAGAGAAAGAAGAGGCGTAAGAAAACTCAAATGGAAGTATCAAGTGTTAACGAAGGATTTCCAGTAATACCTCTCCATACAGAGATGGATAAGGTATACTACGAATATATCTGCGAGCATATTCGCAACGTACGTAAAGCGTATACGAGATATGGTGGTATCCTTCACAAAGTATTTACAGGGGCTAAGCAGTCTCACATGAAACAGCGTGTATGGATTCATGACACGTCAAAATTTTCCATCAGTGAATTCCAGCCGTACCGCAAGTTCTTCTATCCTGAAGAAAGCGAGTTGGGCATCGTTAAGGATGAAGTCAAGGCTGAATTCCGAGATGCATGGAAACATCATTATACCAATAACGACCATCATCAAGAGCATTGGTCTGCGCAGAACGGTATGATGAGCGATGAAGCAATCTTCGAGATGATTCTCGACTGGCTCGCTATGAGCATGTATTTCGAGTCTGATTGTCGCGAATGGTTTGATGTCAGTGATGAAAAGAAAGAAATGAACCCTCATGTTCTGGAAAAGGTTGAGCGTGCGCTTACGGCAATTGGAATGTGAGTAAAAAAAAGTCAGTAGCTTGATGGCTACTGACTGATTAATCGAAATTTTGGAGGATGGTGAATATGCGTAAACGTAAAGAGCCTAAATTTGGTGAAATTTGGATGCACTTCAAGAAGAATAAATACTTCATCTTCGGTGTATGTGAACATACAGAGACTGGAGAGAAGTTTGTATCATATAAGGCGCTCTATGGTGATCGTAAGAGCTATGTGCGCCCGCTCGAAATGTTCATGAGTGAAGTTGACCATGTGAAGTATCCTGAGGTGACTCAGAAGTTCCGCTTTGAAAAGATGGAAACAAATACCTTTGCTGGTCGCATGAACAAGATGTTAGAAACTTTAGATTGAGAGGTTGAAATATGGACTTTGTTGCAAAAAATGCTAGAACGCACATCACGATTACTTTCCCGACTTGGGATGTTAAGAATAAGCAGTTCCTTGTATCGTTTGGTCCGGACGGAAAGTGGACTGTTAAAGATGTTGGTACAACGGCTGTCACCAACCCGGTAGATGCAGAACGCATCGCGTCACTTGTTAAGAACGGTTGCCCGATTGACATGGCTAAGAAAATTGTTGAAGATGGCGTCCTTTATAAAGGTCGCGACTACTTCCTTAAGACGATTCCTACCACGCCAATCGATTTACCCAAGGAGCAGAAGGAGAAAGCCACGGTTCCTGTCAAGAATGAACCGGCAAAGAGGAAGCTTAAGAGGATTCCCATTAAACGTGATGACACTTTTGAGAAGATGCAGAAAGAATTCGCGGCTAAGAAGAAAGCGTGCGTTGTTTCTGCTGATATTATCAAAGAGATACTGAATATCTGCAAAACCATCGAAAATTCTAAAGATGCTAAGAAGGATAAGATGGTTCGCGACATCGATATGTTGCTTGAGAAAGGCTTAGGTAATGCTGTACGTAAGCACCTGAGAAAGAACGGCAATATTCCCGAGTCCGAGTGCGTCATCGAGAACGACCCCAGTATCGCCGCCTATGAGATTTACAGACTGTTTGCGAACGCTGAAATGGCGTCCAAAGATGACAGACGTTGCAAAATCGACTGTGTCCAGGGTGTGGTACATAATTTGATTAGTATTGAACCACCCGTCGTTCCCAGAAGCGAGACCCTGTGTGCTGTAGATAACTGGGCTGAAATCTTTAATGTTAGTCGCGAAATTCTGCCCATCAGCGAAGTGGTACGTGGTTGGAGGCGCTTCCTTGCCCGTATCCCTAAAGAGGCACGCGAGTTCATTATTGCTGAAATCGAAATTGGCGGTAAAGAAGGTCGTGCCAAAGAATGGGTGCTTAGAATTTTTGGAGAGTGGTAATCAATGGACGAAGTCGTCTACATGGTCATCCAACGGATGGATGATACCGATGAATATTTCGGAGGGTTACATACGTTTTATGATGACATGTTACATGGTGGTATAATCTACTATGGGTATGCTGAGGATGAGTCTGTTGCTGAAGAATACTGTGAGCAATTTCGTCACAATCATGACATCTTCTACATGCCAACCAAAATGTCTTTCATAAAAGGACTGAAACAGTTCAAGAAAATCGATGTAACCCCGATTTCATCATTCGTTAGTGATGATAAAACCGTTGTGATACATCTTTCGGAAGCAGAACAGATGTATTGCCATGAGGTGTTATCTGAGACGCCTGATGAGTTTGAGGATATACTCAATTGCATTGAAAACCTCAAACGGTTTCATAATAACAAAAAGGTGCGTAAGACAGTAAAAGCTCTTGAAGAAATATATGCTCTTCTCAGACTCGATTGGAGTGATACTGATGAAGATGCTACTAAGAAAGAGGAAGAATTCGAAGAGATGATCGATAACGTTGATTTCGCTAGAGAACTAAAATTCGTTGTTGATCGCATCGGGTTATTTGATACGCGCTATACTTACAAAAGAAACAGAAACAGGAGGTAATGATAATGGCATATGTATCGCCGCACGAGTTGGCAAGCGACTATTATGGTATCGATGATGCTAAGCGCAAGAACCTCATCATCGAATACGTTAAGTTTATCGAGAAGGAAGTTGGTTGTAAGGCTGTGAAGGTCTTCGCTAAGAAAGACCCGAATGAGCTGATTAGCTTCCGCGCCATGTTCACGTTCATGCATGATAACATGGCTGGCATCCGCCGCAAACATACCGCGTTCTTTGAAGCGCGTAACTTCTCCGACTTCTCTCTGAAGAAGTTCGAGAGTGATGTACTTGAGACAGAGGAGATCGGTAAGCTGAACGCTTTCATCAAGGCTCTGAAGATTCGTATCTTGCAGGGTGGCTTCACTGATGAAGAAATCCTCGGCACAATCCTTTCCAAGTACCAGCAGTATGCTATCCGCGACGTTGTTACGCCGAATGGTGAACTTGTAATCCCACCCGAACGTTATGAGAATCTGTTTACTGACCTCAATATGTTTGGTGGTAATGACAGTTCTGCACGCACTCGCCATCGGTGAGTGTGGAGGAGAGACTCTTCGGAGTCTCTCTTTTTTCGCCCTTTTTACAATATACTAAATACATTTATAAGAAGGTGAAATAATGCGTATACCACTTATTGAGCCATATTCCGAAGGCGCTCCTGAGGAGACTATATATCTCCCTAAGGAAGTCTACGAGCGTGATCCTCTTCTTCTTACCAATGATAAAGAGAAGACTCGATTTATCAAATCGGTAGAGAAGATGGTTAGAGGTTCATATGAGTATAAGGAATACATCTCGTATCTCATCAAAACGCAAGAGATGAATGTATGTTCCGCGTTTCCTGGTCTTTCAAAGGAATTGGTTAGAACCATCAAACTGGAAATTCATCACGAACCGTTTACGTTGTACGATATCGTTTTCCTCATCTATACTCGGTTCCTTAACGAGGGTCGAAAGATAAACGTATATACGTTGGCGGATGAAACGCTCCGTACCCATTTCCGTGGACGGGTTGGGTTGCTCCCATTATCCAAAACGGTACATGAGTTAGTTCATGTAGGTAAAGTGTTCCTTCCGTTACAGTATCTCGATGATGGATTCCTTGAATTCTTCAAGGACTATAAGCTCGAGATTGAGAACAGCCCGTTGAAGGGTGTTCTCGAGAAGAAGTTGGAAATCTCTAAGACGTTCAACTTCAAGAGCAATAGTGTACTTCAGAAGAAGTATATCTACATCAACGCCGAGGATTATGACAATATGGTACAACCGTTCGATTTAACAAGATAAAATGATATCCTCTCCCTCACATGATTGTAAATCAAGTTAAAGGAGAGGATATCTAAAATGAAGAAACTTGTTGAAATGAGTAAGGAAGAACTGGAATTTGAATGCAAGCGTCTGAATACCTATTTCAGATGCCATGCTTTCTGCCGGGACCACAAAGAAGAATTGTTGTCCCTGCAAGGTGACAAAGCCGATACCGACGTAATCATGTTAAAACCCGTGGATTCCGATGAGCTTATTTCCACCGGAATCAAGTTTTCTGAGGTTGCTGCTACCGATTACTAAGGTACGGTAATCTTAGTATAGACGGGGTGGATTAAAATGGTGGAAAAATTAAGCAGTATGACTTCTGATGTTTGTGCAAAATGGATTGACAACCATACGGTTGAAGAGATTATGGAGCACAGAGATGAGCTTCGAGAGCAGGTGGCTATAATGAAAATTAGGTCACACTCGGAGACTGCAATACCACCGAACGTGATTATCACTTGTTGTGATGGTGTATTGGTGTCAACACCGGTTTGGGTTGACAGCATTCTTTAAGACCCTTTGAGAGCTAGACTAAGATGTCTAGCTCTCTTTTTGCATCTATATTTGAGAGGAGTTTTGACTATGACCGTGGTAATTACACTCGTTAGTATCGTAACCTGTATTGTAGGTGGAGCTATCATATACGATGGTTACGATTTGATGCAAGGACGTAAAAGGTGTCTTAAAGCATACCAAAAGAGATAAACTCGTTACACTTATATATTATTGAGCTGATTACGATTAAGTAAATAAAATTAGGAGGTTTGATAGCAATGAATTTTGGAGAAGCTATTGAAGCAATTAAAGAAGGCAAACGCGCTAAGCGCGCTGGTTGGAACGGTAAAGACCAGTATATCGAGTTGGCAACCTGCATCGGCTACAAGAATAGCCATGGTGAGATGGTGAATGTTGAGCATAAAGACGCTGGTAACGCTGCTATCGCATTCGTCGGCACTCGTGGTGTACAGCTCGGCTGGTTGGCAAGTCAGGCAGATATGCTGTCTGATGATTGGGAAATTCTGTAAGGTATTGGAGGAAATCTAGGCAATGGATGCAATTTTCGTAAGAACCAAAGATTTGAATAACAAAAAGGTTGACACTCGTCTGGTTGCGGTATGTAAGCGCAATAAGGACACCAAACGTGCGCTCGACTCTCTCATCAAGGAATATGCGATGGAGGGTCAGTGGGAACCCATCTTCGGGCATGGTGTTGGTGTCGCTGGAGGCAAGGAATATGCTTTCAAAGTATTGAGTGTTGCTGAAGCGGTTCTCACGCCAGACGCAGAGTCCCTCGAAGAAGCATTTGAGTAAATAATATGAGACCTATATCAATAGCGATATAGGTCTCATTCATTTTCCTTTTGGAGGTTCAAAATATGATTGAAGCAATTTTTGCTACCGATGGTAGCGCACTTAAGAAACCCAACGGTAAATATTGGTCTGCTGGTGGGTTTGTGGCTCGGGTATATGACTATCCTGATATCAATAACCCGACTGAACGTAATGAATTGAAGCGTACGGAGTACGCATTAGCGATAGATAATGGCACCAATAATATCGGTGAGCTGACTGGCTTGAAGTATGCTGTTGATTGTGCAATCGACTTGCAGGAAGCGTGTACTGCCGATATCTTCTTTGTGTTCTTGCTTGACTCTGAATACACCATCAAGTCTGTAACTAAATGGTGTGTTAAATGGCATAGAGAAGCTAAGAACCATGATGGTGTTCCTACTACCGCGTCTGGAACCCCAGTGAAGAACTATGAAATCATCTGGGATATCCATGAGAAGTTGAAGAAGCTTAAACATAAAGCTGTCTTCAAGGTACGTTCTCACATTGAGAACAACGAGCTTGCACTCAAGAAAGGTTGGCATGAGTTCTGCTCGGTAAATGAATACGAACTGTCTTACAAAACCTGGCTGGAGTTTAGACAGATGAACGAAGAAGTTGATGCGTTAGTTAATGGTAAATGTAACGCATTGAAAGATGGTAGACTTAGTTCCGAAGAGATGGAGAATGGGGAGGAATAAGACATGATAGGGTATACGGTTACATTTATTGGCAAAATCGAGGAAGGGTGCTATGATGGTGATGAAATTAACACTCTGATTAGTGAAGTTGATAAGCTCAACAAATATTATCCTGCACATGAAAATGAAATGGAAGCTATTCGTATGGCGATGTATCGCCGTACGTATAATTCCGCTATGGTTAGCGAACCGTGGTATAAAGTGTACACTGATGACCGTCTCGTGAATGTAATGTTCAATGTCGTTATCGTTAGTGATGATTTGAGTTATGATAGCACCATGCTGGCATTTCAGTCGCTTGGTTTCATTGCTAAGGTATCCATTAAACTCCCTGATGGCATTAAGATGACATCAGAGTTTAGATTCAGTCCTAACGACCCATCGTTATATTTCTCAACTCTTGTGCAGTCGAAGTTTACAACGATTGATGGGCATGAGATTTTTAACACCCAGATTGGTGTTTCTGGCTTTGGTCAATACAATATGGCGTTCTGTATCAATAGCGCCAATGATAAATCTGCGAATGGGTGTTTATGCGAACAGTTTATGGATAAAGTGCTGTTTAGACGCGTTAGTAACATGCTCATTGAATATGAGGAAGCGCGAGAAGATGTTAATATCAATATGTGCAATGGTTGTATTATACCATCACCTATCAACTTCATTATGTACAATAAGTACAGAAGTGCTGTCCCGATGATTATCCAGCTGATGTATGAGCATAGGTTGATTCCGAATCGAACATTTGCGACCATTCAGATCGATGATAGTACGGATGGTTTGCCAAGTTGTGAATTCATCAACAAATTCTTCTCGGGTAACAGTGTATGCTTGCATATTACCGGTAATCCTAAACCGAACGTGATGAAAATTCTTGCCGCATATGACAGAGATATTTCAGCTAACGTTACGTTGTTCTGGGTATTCAATACCTGCCCTCATATTCCAAAGTCGCTCGGGTTTGATAAGAAGAAGAGTAAGTGTCGCCCATACTTCTACCTCACCCCGACCACATTCAAGGGATATACTCGTACGGTTCGGGAAATTATGAATTTTCGTTGTGACATGGTGTACGGTACCAAGTTCAGAGAGAAGCCGATTTCATGGATTAGAGAGTATAAGAAGTATACCGGTGAAGATATCAGAAACTGGATTTTCAGCGAGGATGTAATCAATAGTGTTGTTGACACTGTTTGTACGTCTCGTCTTAATGAAGTGGTGTGCAAAGCTAATAATAACCTCAGTGAACATATGAGTGGGCCTGGATGGACTAACGGTGGTGGCAAGTCTAATGTTCCCATGATTATGCGTAGCAATATTAGCTCGCGGAAAGCGGAAACCAAAGATGATAACATCGAGAGTAGTCCGATGGAACGCCTCGAAGCGCTTGTTGGTCTCAGCGGTGTGAAGCGTCAGATTAAATCCATTATCGCTCATCATCATATGATGAGCAAATATGCTGAACTCGGAATGCCAGTGGATAAGCCTGTACACAATATGGCTTTCTATGGTAATCCTGGTACTGCTAAAACGACGTGCGCCAAACTCATCGGTGAAATCTTCTACCAAGAAGGTATTATTAAGAGTCCTAAGGTAAATGAATTGACGAAGGAGGACCTTGTTGGTTGCTATATTGGTGAGACTTCTGTCAAAGCCAAGGAAGCGATTAAGAAAGCTACAGGAGGTGTCCTGTTCTTAGACGAAGCTTATTCTATGGCGCGTTCCGATACGGGTGGGTATGCCGCAGAAGCTGTAGATGAGCTTGTGGCCGCAATGGATAAGAGCACTGATGTTATTTACATCTTCGCTGGATATGAAAAGGAAATGAAGAAATTCATTGAGATGAACCCCGGTCTTGCATCTCGTATTCCTAACAATATGATGTTTGCAGACTACAGCGATGAAGAGTTAATCTCCATCATGAATAAGATGTATGAAAGACAGGGATTCAAAGCTGGTGAAGGTGTCGAACAAGAAGTTACCAGAATCGTTGATAACTACAGAAGCAAACCTAACTTCGGTAATGCCCGTCTGGTACGTAACATCGTTGAACGCTCTATCATTTGCCACTCTATTAACCTTGATGGTAAGGAGGACATAACAGAAGAGGCCATACGGACGATTACCATTGATGACATGCCGTCTGAGGAAGATATCAGCGGTATCTCTGAGCGTAAACGATCCGTAGGATTTATTAACTAAAGTGAGGAGTTTTCAAAAGATGACACCTATCGTTAAGAGAAAAGAATTCGATAAGTATATCGAAGAAGTAGAATCTGGAAAACAACCGTTGAATTACGACCATGCTTTCCAGCTCATTCACGGTGTATTTTGCATGACTGAGTTAACCGGAGCTCGTAACTACGTTATTGCAACTCTGGAAGACTTTATTGATATTACACTCAAATACTTCCCTGCTGGAAGTGAATGTGATAAGATGGCTAAAGAAATCATCAGGCTGTCTTATATGGTTAACTTTAAGAACGAGTATATTGCGTGTTATAAACGTGGTACGCAATTTCATGACTCGAAAATCGTGTACTTGCCGAGAGCTGAAGTTGAATACGATCCCGAATATATTCAGTTGGTTGGTAGCGGCATCCCATACATTCCGTACGAGGATACCGAAACTAAGGAACCGTTCAATGTCTTCATGTTCATTCATGAAGAAATGTCTGATATGAAGGGTAGCATTACGTTCCCTGGCGGGCATGTACAGTACAACGTAGACCAGATGGGTGAGACCATCGACTCTATTTGCATTAATGGTGCGAAGAGAGAGGTAAACGAAGAGCTTGGTATTGATGAGGACGACTTGGAGTTCCGAGGAAATACCATCATTAACCGCAACACTGATCTCAGCGGGTCTACTCTGGGTAGATTCAAGTTCCTTGGTGAGCTTGTTGATGATATGCGCTCTATCTCATACTACCATACTGGTTTCTGTTACGCGTTTGCTGTACCGTATGAAAAAGCTCAACATTTGGCCCTTGAAGATGGTAAGGAATTGGTTCTGTTCAGTCCTACCCATCATGAGATTAAGGTTGCTGATGAATACCATAAACCCGTTCCCATTTTCCATTCCATTGAAGAGATGGAGAATGAAACTGGCGCGGCTTGTGATTCATGGGTAAAAGAGTTCATTTCGCGTGTCACGAAAAACACATCGAATACGTAAAACTATTAAGCCAAGGGCATAATTATATATTATGCCCTTGCAAATCAAAATATGAACAAGAAAGAGAGGTTACGAACGTGGATAATTATTTGCAGTTCGAACCGCGAATCCAAGATTTTGGAGATGATTATCATCGTCCAGATGAAGAGGTATTCGCTGACGTTGACAATGAAGTTCGTAACTTACGCCACAAGTATCGTAAGTTCACGGATTATGTCTATGCCATCAGAGTCATTGAGAGATACATGGCTAAGCTGGCAGAAAAGTATGGTGGTAAGAGAAACCTTGAGGAGGCTATTGAATTAGGCACCTGCCGTGAATATATACCACCAATGCCTACGTTCCGTCACACGAAAGAGAATGTTGCTCTGTGTGAGAATGGAATGATGTTGTCGAATATTGACACAGACCAACAGGATTACGACCTCGATGAAGAGACACAGGCCGCAGTCGATGCCATTGAAGGAAGAATGTTCAGTCAGGGCATGGAAATCGTTGAGTCTGATTTAGTATACTTACCTTTCGCTATTGATAAGAAAACCATGATAAACATGGATACTGAAACTGACGCTATCACGAGAGAGCTGGAGGCTCTTCAGAACTATAGTGTGGCAATGAGCAGTAGCAAGAAGAAGAAAGGTAAGAGCAAGCATAATATCGCGAAGGAGGTTAAACGTCGTCGTAAGATGCTTGCAAAAGCACACGAACCTGAAACGGTTGGTGATATGATTCGTCGTTGGAACGAGAGCGTGTATGAAGACCCGTATCTTGAAGGTTCCAATGACATGGTTATGTATCGTGGTATCATGATTCGACAGACCGAGCTGAATGACATGAAGCTCGATGAAGCTCTTACCAAATGTGGCTTCAAGTCGAAAGATGATTATTCTGGTATTCGCAATAAGAACCTCCGCAAGATGATTAAGAAGAATAACAAAGCAGAGAAGAAACGCAAGAAGAAAAAGTACGATTTCGATTCCGAGGATATGGACGAGTTCATTGATGCATACAATGACTCTGATGCGTTCGGTACCGAATTCGGTAAGAACTTTGAGGCGTTCGAGAGAGAAATGCTTGCGTTTGATGCTGCTGGTATGCGGAGAGCTATGGAGGAAGACTAATGGATTTGCGTGGATTAAGCTTCGATGGAGATACAGTTGAGACTAAGAGGGCTCCTGTATTAAGAAGCAGAATTAAGGAGAACTTCACTTATGACGAATTGAAAGAGATTTACAATATCACGATGAGTCATAAGTTTGCGAATAACAATGATAAGGTTGATGCTCTCAACTTTATCCTTCGCAATAAAGGCTTCAGAGAACTTGGCGCTGGTACGAACCGTTACTCGATGGAGAAAGACGGCTACTGTTTCAAGTTCGCTCTTGACCATTTCGGATTTGATGATAACAATCGCGAGTTCGAGATGTGCAAGACTTTGATGCCGTACGTTACCAAGACGTACGAAACCAATGGATTGATTGCTGTGTGTCAGACTGTGAACGTAATTGACTTGAATACGTTCCATATGAACGAAGAAACAATCCTCGGAATCTTAGAAGTCATCGCCGAACGTTGCCTGTTCGATGATTTAGGTTACATTGATAAGAACTTCCGTAACTGGGGTTACGATGAAAATGATAACCTTATCATCCTGGACTATGGTTATACGTATGAGCGCGATGACGTTCTGTGTCGTTGCACGAAATGTAATCATCGTATTGAGTTCGACAGAACTTTCTCTCATATGGAGTGTAAGAAATGTGGAACCAAATATCGTATTCAGGATATCAAAGATATGCTGGAGGCTACTGATGAGCAACGCGCTAAGATGTTCGAAAAGAAAGAGAAAGTATCTATCAGTATTAACCCATACAAGTTCGCTAAGAACGATGATGGTGAGAGTATCTCTGTTAGCGTTAAAGAGCGTAAGGATACCTCACTTGAAGACATGCTTGGTTTGTAAGGAGGCTAATGATGATAGTATTTGTACCAGACATGGATGTTAGAACGGCGATTAAAAACAGCGGGAGTGATGATACATTCATCGCTCTCGGAGAGGAGGAGCAGTTCCCGAAGCATGATTATGTTTCAGGGATTCAGTTCGTACCTCCTCCAGATGCCGTTTATCAGTTGATTGATAGAGGAGATAAGGATAGTTTCGTGAAAGACTATCTGCATTATCTCTCCGACCCCAGAGTTAGCTACATGCTCTTAGCATCGGTGCTAAATGCGATCGAGAATAAGAGCAATGTGTTCTTCGTGTTCAGCAAAGATGACAAGGAGAACTTGGGGAATTTCCCGAAGCACCTTCGGCGGTTCTTGTCTGATGCCCTCTACATCGATGAAGACTACATTACCACTTACAAAAAGTGGAATGGTAAGGCTGGGAAAATCAGCAAAGGTGATTACACAGGTATCCTGAACCTCAGTCTTCAGATGTCCAAAAAGGCACATGAAGCGATGGAGGTTTACGGAGAACTGGGTTGATTGAGGGCGACTTCGGTCGCCTTTATTTTTGGAGGAATTAATTAATGTTTACTTACAGTGCACTGCAAAGAGACATGCAGTTGAATGAGGATGTCGCTAGGTTCCATTACATCAAGAGCGGTGACGGTCTGGACAATCCTTACATTACAGTAAACGGACGTGCTTACAGACCACGAGTTGAAGTTCTTATCTTCGACAAATCCGGTAATGTGAACTTGGCTCTTCGTAGTAGACTCAATAAATATGGGTATCTCTATGACTTGCCCGGTGGCGGCGTAGACCTCAATAAGACGTTCTACGAACAGTGTGCCGCTGAGTGTCGTGAAGAGATTCGCGTTGAGATTAAGAACATTCGATTCACCGGCCAAACGTATCTCACAGACTTCAACGGTAACTATCCTAAATGGCACATTGAAAAGCTTTGGCCATATGGGTTGAGATACGAGGGCTCGAAGACCTATGTATTCACCGCAGAATATGAAGGCAAATATATGGGTCATATCAAAGATATTGATAAGGATGAAATCATCACGCGTGCCAGATTCCAGCCACCGACAAATGTGGCTCTGCGTCTCGAACACGTTAGAGCGTGTGAAGAGTATGCCAGAAAGCATAGCGGTAGATTATCGTGGCAAGGTAAGCTAAATCGAAATGTTGATGATGTCCGTTTTATCAAACACCTTAGGAGGTAAACTATGTTAAATCTGATAGTTGATGAGGTTCTGAATACAGAAGCGACTTTCCAATCTGGTGGCTCTACGTATCAGTTGCTGTCTGAGATTAACGATGATGCTGCTCTGTATCGTTATAAAGCACTGGTAACTTCTCCGGACGGAACAACGGAAATTAAACCTGTATACCCGATGGATATTCCTAAAGGGTTTCAGGTAAAAATCTGTAAGTTCCTCAATAGCGCTTGGTTCAAGCGTGGTGATGTGGTACTCGTCCGTCGAAAGACTAAAGATGAGATTATAAAGTTCTCTGGCATCGTTGTTGCCACTAGCCCAGATGGGTTTGGCGTTACTTATTACGATAGCAATAATGAGCTCGTTAAACAGCTATTCCTTCCCGCTGTCGTGCTTAAGAGCAACATCGAAATCATCAAGTATGATGAGCCCGACGCTTAAAATCCCGAAAATAAAGGTAGAATCTCGATATGAGATTCTACCTGCTTCATGACTTTAGTCATAAGGGGGTGATGGATATGATAAGCGAACTTTACAGAAAGACTCTGTACCTAGATAAGGATATAGAGTTTATGTTTGGCAGAAGAATATGTGAGTATGATATTAAAAGTGCTGGCTTCAATATTATACGGCATTTCAAGTTTCTTCCTGAAAGCGAAATAGAATTTCTTGCTTCGTTACCTAAGCATGAACGTCATGTAGCTATTGGTAAACTACAGCAAGGTAATCCTGAGTTGACTAAGAAAATGAAGCTCGGATTTATGGCGTGCAGGAAGAAGCTGTTCCAAGAAAATAATATACAGGATGAGGATGTCTTGTCTATTAAGAAGGACGCTATATTTATCATCGATAGAAGACTTGAGCATACAGACTTCGATACAATTCAGTTTGTAGAGAAGAATGTGTATGACTCATATATCTATCTAAATAAGATAGAGTTCTACATGAACGATGATGAGTGTGACTGCAAGGGAATAAAAGATGATCTTGCCGCACTGCATCGCAAGTACATGTTAGACATCTTCAGAGAATTTGGACAGTTAGTAAGGTTTTCGACACCGAGAAAACAGATAGACTTTATGACGGAAGTGGCTGAAGCATATCGCACTTATCAGTTAAATATCAACTACTATCGCGAATTGAATAAACGCTCGCTGTTCAGGCCAAAAGAAGAAATAAACGTATTATCGTATCCGATGGGGTATAACTTCTATGGAGGGGACCCACACGAGCTGGATATCAGCTACAACTATGTTAATTATCTAATCCCGATGTTCAGGTTCCTAACCTGACAAAAGGGAAAAATAAAGGAAAGCATTTAGCTTTCCTTTTTTGCGCGATTTTCCTTAGTGAAGAGAATGCACTTAGCAAAGAGTTCGCGGGTGATGTATCTGTAAATGAAATCTTTAGAAAGACCATGTACGTTCATCGCTTCAAAGAACTCGTCGCTAAGACCATTTACGACAGTATGAGCAATAGTGTCTGTAGTGGCTTTAACATCCTCGATAGCAGGCTTGGCTTGTAATCCTGCACGAGGTAAGATTACATGAGTTTTGAACTCGCTTTCCATAAGTCTGTCTAATGTCTCGAGGATATCAGCAGTAGTCATAGTCTGACCTTTGGCAATGCTGAGTTTAGGCTTGAAGTAGCCATCAGCCAGAGTTTTGAATACCGCACTGCAAGTCTCTGTAAGGATTTCTCTAATCTTTATCTGAGCAGATGCTCTAGTAGTCTCGGCAAACTTACCGAAGGATAGAGCAGTTCTCTGCATACGTTCCTTACACTTGTAATCTTCAGTCATCTTATGGATTGTGAAATCCTGTTTGTCTTTGATGTATCTGAAGAAACTGTTACGTGCATCTATGTAAATGAATAAAATTGTCGCCATAACCATGGCAACACAGATTATTGCGGTCATTATTATCAGTCCTTTCTTTAGTATGGTGTGCTCTAAATTTAATTTGAGCGCCAAATAGGAGCGGTTGCCCGCTCCCATAAGTTAGATATACCGACGACGAGACCAGTCGTGCATGGTTTCTTTGAGGTCAAAGATACCATTATCGGTGCTCCGATGTTTTTCGCATAACTCGATATACTTGTTTATTTTTTCCTTCTGGTTCTGAGTGAAACCATCAGCATACTTCTGGATAAAGCCATTAAGGTTACCATGAGCTTGCTTGAGGCTGATAAACAGTTTACCCGAGTCGACAGCTTGATGTACCGAAGAAGATAACATTACAGTCTGTACATTACCTGCCCAGTGTTCGTCCATCACTAAGTTGGCTACACGGGGAGAGGTAATCTTCATGTCATGCTTAAGCATATGACCGATTACTACGGAAACGTAGTCGAAGAGAGTAAGTATTGGCCCATGGTGCATTTCCACAGATACTTTATGACCCTTCTCACTCATATTGCTATCAACATTACCAAGCACCTGACATCTGGTCAGACCCATCTCCTTCAGATGTGCTACATAATCAGTGTAGTCATCGGAAGTACGAATGGCCTTTTCAACGCCCTTGACGAAGGAAACCCAGTTATCGAACACCATGAAGAACTGTTTGTCCTTATAAAACTGGAGTTCGTATTCTTCAACTTCGGAAGCAATCTTAGGGTTATTTCCGTCTTTATACTCGATATTTTCCATTGGAGATATCTCCTTCCTGTCGCGGTGGATAAATTAACCCCACGACATCTTATTAATGATTTGTAATAGCTTTACAGAAAGTAGGTGAGTGTCGCTTATGATGTATGAAGGCTTACAAATGGATATTTTCGTCCGCGAACTTAAAAATCTTCTTAATAGCATGGTCTATAAGAGTAATAAGTTGGCAAGCAAGTACGAAACGATTGATATACATCGCAAAGCGGAAGAATATATAAAGGTTAGGGATGGTATGGACGATTTCTCGTCCTACGTTAACTTTTATCCTGAAGTATATGAAGCCGCCGGTATTACTGGTGTAATCCGTTCCCAATACCTTGCGGATAAGGACAAAATTCCATATGCACTTCGTGAATCTATCATACGACTTCAGCGAGAGTATATTCTGAACAACTACGAGGAAAAGAACGATTACTATCGTAATCTGTCCGGTTTACCCCCGTATGGTACGAAAGAGTCAGAATTTATCTACGTTCCTGAGAATAAGTATGAGGTAAACACCACGACGCCTATCCATTTATTGGATGCGTCTAATATTGCCCGCTTGCGTTCAAGTGGGTTGCTGAAAAAGATAATCAAAGAGCATCCCGATAAAGATTACCTGAATCATCTGGTTAATCGTATCGACTGTTACGTTGCTCGTAAAGCAATGAACTACGACCTGCTCTTTATTTCTGAATCCAATCCTGAAAACATCGGGTTGGAATTCAGAAAGTTCTATTCTAATGCCCGTGAGTATTTCATGAATGCTATTTATAACAACAACCTTGCGTCGAGTTATAAATACTATGATAACTTCATTGGGTTTAGTATCACCATTATGGCTGTACAAAGATTGTTTGGTAGCGTATTCCAGCAAGGTATCACACGAGACTTCTATGATACTCAGCTTATCCGTTACCTTTTCGACAGCTATTCCATTCCTTACATTGAGGAAATGACACTTGACCAGATGAAGATTCTGGCCAAGAACCTGAATATCTTCCTTTCCATCAAATCATCAACGAAGGTATTGTTTGACCTTTGCTCTATCTTTGGCTTCAGTAATGTAAACATCTACAAGTATCTGCTGGTTAAAGACCACATTCGCGATTCTGTAACTGGTATACCGATGTTTGCAGAGAAAACCATTGCCCATGAAGATGGTACGTTTACTACGGAACCTGATTACGAAAAGATGTTCGAAATCTACTTCCAGAAGGTAAACGTAAAGAGCAGAGATGTCAATACGGCCCTTGAAGATAAAGCCAATAAGATCTCGTATCAATCGATGACCGCTGGTGATATCTACTGGATTGATGATGAGAATCTGAGAAAGAAGATATATGAGGCAAACCTCAACCACATCGAATCGAAGTATATCTCGATGGATATCATGTTCAAGATTACTGAGATGATGTACGAGATTTGCCATACGTTCCGAATGATTATTGATAACAATAAAGAGTTCAGTCGTATCAAAATCTCCGTCCCACGCTTATCTAGCAGACCGCAAGATTTGTATTCTATCATAATCTTCTTGTGTGCTATCTGGTGTAAGCGGTTTAAGTTTACTGGTGAAATTCCTCTTAAACCTGCATCGATTGCCTATGTGTATGGATTCAATTTCCATACCGATCTCAATAAGATTATCAACGATATCTATGAGTCTAAGTATATCGATAACTCCGTGGTCAAGTACCTTATCAACTTTACTGTTACGAGTAACCGAGATGTAGACCGTATATATGGTAACATCAAAGACCTCAAAGACTTTATCGTTGAGCAGATGGCACAGACTAAGGATATCGAAGTATATAGAGCTTACAAGGCTCTGTATAACAGCGTCTTGGTCGTTGAGGATAAGAAGGAAGTATACCAGAAGACTGACGGTACTTATGCGAAGACGTGGATTGAATTGCTTGAAAGCATCAACCCTGAACTTTATACGTTCCTCGACTTGTATGACACGAGCGATGACAAAGCTGTCGTTGCTCTGATGGAGCATATTTTGTATCGTCTGGAAGACCTTTCTTCCAGATACAAATATCTCCATACAGCGGTTGAGTCGAACGCGCTGTTCTCCGTGCTGATTAAGCTCGTTAAGTTCTTTAAGTCGTACACGGTTGACTTGTCTGCCGCAGGTATCTTGTACCTCTTCGATGATAGATATTTCAATATGCTCAAAATCCTTGATGGTTTGACCATTGAGGTGGAGAGACCTCTTGAGACGCATCTCAAGGCTCTCTATATGGACATGATCGAATCTATGAAGATTAAGATTCCTAAAGAGGATAAGCTGAAATTGTATGACTGGTATCTTATGTATGTGCTCAAGTTTGTTGATGAATATATTCATTTGAGGGATAAAATCAATTTGACGGAGGTGCTCGCAGATGTTAATTCTGCAATACTTGACCAGTATGCTGACAACTATGATGAGATTATAGATGTCATCTTCAAGGAGTCTGTTAAGCTTGACGAAAAGTACACTATGTACATCAAAGAGGGTCATGATGAATACATTACTCTCAAAGAATTGCTTACGGCAAACGTCTTTGCTTTACTGCACCCCGAAAAGGTTATTGGCGAATACAACGATCATCTTCTTCCAAAGGTTGATGAAATCCGTAATGACCTATTGAAATTGAAGTCTACTGCTGTTTATGATATCACTCCGTTCTGCTTAGTTAAGCTGAGATTGAGAGATATTTTGTATGGTGACGTTATTGCTGCTGTAAAGACTGCAATGCTTGACCAGTATGCTGATAACTATGACCAAGCAATAGAGTCCTTCAAGAAAGAAATCATTAAGCATAGAGATGAAATCTCTGATGGCGTAGTTCAGAAGGGTATCGATGAAATTCATGTTACCCTGAAAGACTTTATGGATAACACCGTCAAGAAGAACATCGCTGTGCAGATTATGGGTGAGTACAGTGACCAGATTCATAGCGCCACTGTTTATGATATTGACCGCAAGACTCGTTTAGAGATGTTTGATAGACTGGCGATTAATTCTCACAGATGGTATTTTGGGTCTTGGCTCAAGATGCAGACTAAGATTGGTTCCATCGTTGCTACAATGGATAAGAAGGATAGATTCCTTGCAATGGATATGATTACGAAACTTATCTCTGAAAAGGGATTGGCTTCCACGGTCAAGTTCGCTGAGTACATCAGTAGCCTTATCCATAATGATGGAGAAACTAAATTCTCATTTAGAGATGAAGCTCTCATGCAGTTCTTAATGCATAAAGATGATAATGCATTTATCTCTGAATATGCTGATTCTATCTCTGCTCGTACCATGTATTGGGAATTGCAGAATGCGAAGATGATGTTCAAAGATGGCATGGGACGCCTCAGAGTTGACCTTATTGACCCTGATGGTAAAATCTCTCTCGATGATTCTGATGTGGATAAATTTGTTAATACTGAGCTGAAGAACCTCAATCTCCTCAACCAGTATTCTGACAATTACGATGCAAATCCTGAGCATGATGCTGTATCTGCCATCAAATTCAGGGATTCTGTACGCAAGATAGATACATCGTTATAACACATTTTTCAAACAATGATATAAAATTGATAAAGAAGAAAGGAGTCCAAAAACAATGAAGTTTATCGAAATCGATGACAAACTTGGATTCAAATATGACCAGTTGAAGAAAGGTAAAGGCCAGACTAAGACCTTCCGCACTTGTATCGATGCTATCGACGACATGGGTAACGTACTGTTCACCCGCGCATCCAACAACGTCGTTCTCGGCGGCTCCGTGTACGTTCTGGAGAAGCTGTTCAATGTACGTGCTCAGCTCCAGGTGTCCACCCTGAACGAAATCATGGGCATCAACACTGCTGCTCCTGCATTCACCAACACTGATGTGATTCCTCAGGATCATTTCATCAGCCTCTGGGGTGCCGGTATCGGTGGTTCTGGTGACTCCATCGGCACGACTCGTGCTGTGAAGTTCTATGAGCGTGAAGTTGGTTCCAATGGTCGTAGCACCGAGATGGTTCCGTTCCGTGTGGTAGATACTCCGCTGGCTGGTACCGATGCTGAAAACTATTGGTTCAAGAAAGATCTGAAAGATGGCAAAGTTGGCTACTACCTGAAGAAGTTCCAGGCTGCCCCGACCATCAAAGTTCTCTGGAAAGATGGTGTTGACGGCGAAGACGGCACTGAGGTTACCTCCGATGTATACGGCACGGCTCGTACGGAAGGTATCGAGGTGTTCGCTGAAATCATGCTCCATATCACGAAGAAAGATATTCGTGAGTATTTCGACATGGTTGGCGAAATCGAAAAGGCTCGTATCAACACGATCGCACTGTGCTGTGGCATCAAGCAGGAAATTGCTAAAGACCAGTACGACTACAGCAACGTAGTTATGTGCACTAAGCTGAACTTCGGCAACGAAATGTTGGAAAACAAGGAAATCACTTTCCGTTATCGTATCTTTACGAACTGATGCAACGGAGCGTAACGGGACAACCGTTACGCTCCATTAACACTTTTTATAGGGAGGTATATCGATGCCACATAGTGACATTAGTGAGAAGGACAGACTGTTTCTCATTGGCTTGAAACAGGAGGATATCACTCGTAAGTTCATCGAGGATAATCTGGTATCTCACTATAATAGAGAGACTAAGAGGGTTGAAGAACCTAGATTTAGTTGGCAGGATGAGTTCTATCTCAAACCTGGCGAATGCCACAATAAGAGCGCTATCGCTAAAACCAACGTGGGTCTCTTCATCGTAAATAAATTCATCTTCGAAGGTATCCTTGATGATGTGCTGGGGTACTGGAATGAAACTATCACCGATGGTGTGCTTGGTGATATCGAAGATAAGATTCATAAAGCATTGCTTGATGATAAAATCAGTGTAGATGACTATGCTGAATACCAGAACCGCTTACAGTGGATTCTTGCAATCCATACAATGGTATGCGGTTCGTTCACTCCAAAGACTCTGTCTCCATCTAAGAAGGTTATTGCTCTTCGCGATAAACTCTTTAAGGAGAATGCTGAGGCTCTGGAGAAAGGTGACGCAGTTACTGCACTCAAGATTGAGAAGGAACTGCTCGCTGCGGCTCATAAAGAGCTCGACGGTGACCCCGGCATGGAGCTGTTCGACTCTGGTGCTCGTGGTAACTTTAACAACAACTACAAGTGTATCAATATCATGAAAGGCCCAATCTTCGATATGATTTCTGGCAAATACAAGATTGCCAAGAACTGCTTCAATGAAGGTATCGATAGAAAGGATATCCCTGAGTTTGGTTCTACCGTTACGATGGGTGCATATCCGAAGGCCGTTGGTACAGCAGTTGGTGGTTATACAGTTAAGCGTTTCAACGCCGCGTTCCAGAACGTCGTACTCGATAAGAAGGGTTCCGACTGTCATTCACATGGCACTCTCGACATTGTTCTTACCAAGGGTAACCGAGAAGACTGCATGTATCGCTACATTGTAGAGGGCAAGAAGCTCGTTCGTCTTGATGACCATAACATTGATAAGTATATGGGCAAGATGATTAAACTGCGCTCGCCGCTCTACTGTACTGGCGAAAACATCTGTAATGTTTGCTATGGCGACAAACCTTACATGGTTGGTCTGAAGAACGTCGGTCTTACGTTCTCTAAGATTGGTTCCAACTTCGTAAATCTGGGTATGAAATCATTCCATGATACTTCGATGAAACTGGAAAAAATAAAACCAGAAGATGTTCTTCTGTAAAAGCGCTTAATAATGGTGATAGTGTTTCCACTATCACCATCTTGCGCCGTTTTACTTGTTAGTAACACCAGCATGAGTAGCTAACTCATATTTCTGTCCGCATGCCGTGCACTCCACTACAAGAGCATCGCGGTTATCGATATCGATACCTCTCTGCACTACGGTTCCTTTGGAACCACATTTTGCGCAGGGACAATGCAGAACAGTTTTGTTGGTTGCAATAACCATACCCTATCACCATCCTTTGAAATATTAGGATTTAATATATTGTAGGGCAAAAAAATTGAGGAGAATGTCAAGTTCTCCTCTGGGTTTCCGTTTAGCATAAATTACTCTTCTCTGTGTTCAATGTTCAATGCATACCTGACACATCCATTGCGGATATCAGGTAAGTTACAATTCTTACGTTGAATAGATTCTTTGGTATCTAACGTCACCACCCGCGCATCATCGGGCATAAGATACCAGAACCAATATGGCAAAAGCATTAAGGATGAATCTGCATTATAACTTTCGAATCCCATAGAGACTAGAATCGACGGGTCGACCTCACTTAAGTCTATCTCTTCCATGATAGGTTTGACTTTCTCACGCATTCCTTTATACGCTGATTCCATGTTATCAAGGTTCCAGCGTTTCTCGAATAATACATACTCCACAAGGTATGCGCATTCGTGGTCCCAACGTCTCAACATAGCAACGAGTTGCATTTCGCTATTGTTCATCTCTGTTCTTTCCTCCAGTAAAGGTAAACCTAAAGAGGTACGCATCCATGTATACCTCTATTCATTTCCTTACAAATCCTTCTTAATTACTTCACCATTTTCATTTCTGGTTACCAAAGTCTTGATACCAGAGTTTCTCAACATAGGACGGCAGATGTCACAAGGGACACCTTCAATCCATTTCTCTTTCGCGCAGTCATAACCTGCGAGATAGATAGTAGCGCCAACAATTTCTTTACCGTTGGCTGAGATTAATGCGTTCTGTTCTGCATGAACCGCCACGCATTTCTCATACTGCTCGCCATGGGGAATACCATGTTCCTCACGCCAGCAACCTACATCGGTGCAATGTTCGTCACCGAAAGGGGAACCGTTATAACCCGTAGAAATAACTCGGTGTCTTTCGTCCACAATGACAGCTCCATACATTCTACGGATACAAGTGGAACGTCTAGCAACCAAAGTTGCGATGTCCAGGAAGTAATCGTCCCAGCTCACACGTCCACTCATAGGAATTACAATTTCTCTTTTTCCCAAATCTTTCAATCCTTTCTGATAATTGCATCACTGAGATTATTTACGGTGCACCCAGCCGCACCTTTATGACCACCGCCACCGAGTTTCTTGCAGGCGGTACCCAAATCGAATTTGGATTCGTCACCAGTGAGGTTGTATACGTTTACAGTATACTTGCCACCTTTACCGATGAAGAACACGATACCAATTTCATACTGACCCTTGACGCTATCAAACGTGTTGCTACCCCGCATATCAGTATTGAGTGCGATGGCTTTAGCATCGGGATAACCGGTGAATGTACATTCGAACGCTCTGTTAGCAACTTGTTTCTCGCAACTGGTTTTAATGAACAGATTGCAAGCTTCACCATACTGCTCGAGTGCGTAGACGTACTTATTGTCCCAGAAGTGTTCTGTGAACTTATACCATGTGTTGAAGTCCTTATCGATAGTCGGTAAGGAGTTAGCACCGATGAATGCATTCCAACCGTACTCACCAGTCTTCTTGTCCCAGTTATCGTTGTCGCCGATATAATAGACAAGTCTCGGAGCAATATCGCGCATATCATTAATGTGGTCATCTGCACGAGTATTGGCAGGGTAATTGCGCACGTAATCTACATATTCAGGGTTGAATAAATAGAGGTATGCCAATTCACAGCCAGCCATCGTAATGGAACGAAGACCGGACACGTTTTTGTAGCGCTCATCATTAACCATCGGGCCATGATGGTCAAACCAATAGATATTCTCCACATATCCTTCGAGTTCTGGAACATAGGGATGATCTACGATAATGACCTCCTTCTTGCCGTACATACTCTCGAATGATACATTTCCAGTGAGGTCATCTACGATGATTTCCACATCATCAGGTTCAACATCATACCGCGCTTCAAGGTGCATGTATGCTACTAATGCACCTACTTGCCCATCTGCATCATGATGGGTGATGATACCAAACTGTTTTGCCATTTGAATTCCTCCAAACAAAATAATTTTGACACAATCGTCAGATTGTGATACAGATATTATATATAAATATCTTGATGCTTACAAATAAGTTATCGACTCCTTTGATTTATATATTATCGATGCGTGGACGTATAATAAATAGACAAGGTCTATTACCGTCTAAATCAATATTTTGGAGGTCGAAGTTATGAACGACAGAGAAACAATGGAGAGCTTGGCATCGGATATCACATTAGCTGATTTCGGTCCGGCGCTCGTAGTAC
>Ga0256405_10002636_pt1 | contig 40094 bp, 33 predicted proteins | sample RumenRJG_02DNA_FD_189096 | JGI IMG/M metagenome (GOLD analysis project Ga0256405, IMG submission 189096) | Bovine rumen microbial communities from Lethbridge, Alberta, Canada - RJG_02 | ecosystem: Host-associated > Mammals > Digestive system > Stomach > Rumen | place: Canada: Alberta... | reverse complement strand
TACGGAAAATCTGCTCGGCGAATTACATCGATATAATCAGTGGAAATGTGAGTCCAGACCATGTGCACATGCTTATATCAGTTCCTCCACATCTCTCAGTATCAAAAGTAGTGCAATATATAAAAGGAAAAAGTAGCAGAAAATTACAATGCGAATTCCAAGAATTAAAGAAAAGATATTGGGGGCAACACCTATGGGCTCGAGGGTACTTCGTTGCGACATCTGGACAAATAAGCATAAAAGAAATGCAAAAATATATAGAGGAACAAGAAGAACATCATAAAAAGGATACATTCACAATATCCGAATTCTGAGAGTTTACTCTTTTAATCCGCTTTCCAAGCGTGACATAGAACTACCGGCTTCTAGCCGGTAGGGCATCTATTTTGAAGACCATTACTATTTGACACTGTGAGAATGTCTGTGTACTGCGAAATAGTAAATGGTAGTTATACCATAGTATTTCAGCTAAATCAGTGTCAAAACTTCCACTGAATTTTCTGTAACAGCTAAGGTATGTTCAAATTGAGCTGATAGTGATTTATCAACTGTAACGGCAGTCCAATGATCGCCTAGCACTTTTGTTTTGTATCCACCAGCATTTATCATTGGCTCTATAGTGAAACACATTCCAGGCAAAATCTGTTCTCCCTTGCTGGATGTGGCATAGTGCAAAATTGTCGGTTCTCCGTGGAATACGTCTCCAATTCCATGTCCACAATAGTCGCGCACAATCGAAAATCCATGCTTATCAACAAACTTTTGGATAGCTCTTCCGATATCACCGAAATGTCCATAGGGCTTTATAGCATCAATCCCGACAAACAGCGCCTGCTTTGTGATTTCGACTAAATTTTCTGCTAATTTAGAGCATTCCCCTACCAAAAATGTGCGACTTGTATCTCCATACAGGCCATCTAGGTTTACCGTTATGTCGATATTTACTATGTCGCCAGATTTCAGCTTATATTCTCCCGGAATACCGTGGCAAACGACATTATTCACAGATGTGCAAATTGATTTTGGAAATCCATTATAGTTCAACGGGGCAGGGATAGCTTTGTTAGCAACAATGAAATCGTGGCATAACTTATCAAGTTCATTTGTTGTTATTCCTGCTGTCACATATGGTTCTATGAAGTCCAACACCGAAGCAGCCAACCTCCCCGCTTGCGCTATTTTGTGCAATTCATCATCTGTGTATATTCTAATTTCGCTCATAACGAACAACGTATTTGAGTTTAAGATAACACCGGAATTGTATCATATTCTTCAATGTCAACAAACCTTTGGAGCCATTCCACAAAGATGAACATATGTAATTCTGCATGCGTTTTTGCATTGATGGAATTTGTGAATTAGTGCTATTCTCTCAGGAGAGTGATTTTTGTGTATTTGGGATTACGTTTAAGTGTTATACAGAAAAATTCTATCGCTAATGTGTGCGGGGTCGCTGGTTGCTGTATCAGCACCGAATAATTCCGCTGGAAACGATAATAAGGGAGCTGTTACAGAAAAAACTAATAAAACTCCAGAGACAGAAACTCAAAAAGCTCTTGAAAAAGCGAAGACTGAGGATTTTGAGAGAAAAGTTACTGTAAGGGGGTCCCTGTTTGAAGCATTAGAGAGCGCGCTAAAAAAGAACAAGGAAATTTTATCAGCACAAAATGAACTGATGGCCGCTCATGAAACCCATGTCATGAATTCATCTGCATTCAGACCAAAGGTCTCTTTGAATGCAAAATACCAGCACGATGCAAAAAAAGGATTAAGTCGCTATGATGCGCCTGACCGTCGTTCCTATAACCATGCTGGACAACCTATCGAGGGGACTGGAACTATAAAACAAGGATATGACGATAGTGTTAGAACATACGGTATTGGGATTAGCCAGAATTTATTTCATGGTTTCTCGGATATGGCGGCACTGCAGGAAACAGATCTTGAAATCAAGGCTAGATGGTATGGGTATGAAGCTAAAAAACAAGAAGTTTTAAGAAATGTCTCCATAGTATATTTTGCTTTGTTGGCAAAACGAGATGAAATAAACCATTTAAAATCTCTCTTAGAAGCAAGGCAAAACAGCAAGGAAGTTGCAGAATGGATGTATAAAACCGGAGCTGTGAAGTATTTAGATGTTTCACAGGCTATTGCTAGCGTTTCCGAAACAGAGTCAAAATTGGCAAAGGCGGCTGCCGAGTATATTTCATATTGTGCGCAGTTTGAAGAACTCACTGGATACAAAGTTCCGAAAAATTTAACCACGCCAGAGAAAATGTTTGATGAAAACATAACTGAGAAACAAGCTATAGAGATAGCAAAAAATAATAATCCGCAAATCATTGCCGCATCGCAAGCTTTGCTGGCAGCAAAGGCGGCAGTGAAGAAGCCAAACCCTGAATTTGTTCCATCTGTTGATTTGTCGTATTCATATGATCACTCATACAATTCTTCGGATAATACAAGAAATCATCAAGGTGATAAATATAGGGAAAAAGGTAGCACGATTGCTCTGCAAGTGACAGTTCCATTGTACGACGGAGGAGCAGCCAGAGCTGAGAAGAGAAAATACATTGACTTGGCGACAAAGGCGGCCGTCGACAAAGAAAAATTGATAGATGATATAAAAACTCAAATAACTGCTGTTTGGGCATCTATGGCTGCGGCGAAACAAAGTTTGCTATCGGCAAAAAAAGCTGTTGAAGCGCGACAAATAGCCCTGCACGATGCAGAGGAGGAGTATAAGTCCGGAGTAAAGATTATTAAAGATGTTTTAGATGCCCAGGAACAACTTTTTGAGGCGAAGTATATGGAGACACGAGCTGAAAATGACTACTTCTCTAGCCAGTGTCGAGCTAGAGCTTTGATTGGTCAGATGACCCCTCAAAACTTAAAGATTAAGGATAGCCAATTCAGTTATAAGAAGCATTTCAATAAGACACGTAATAAATTTTAAAGGAGTGAACACATGATTTATACGAATAAAAATCCTGACGATGAGATGTCTATGGAGGATATCCTATCCTCTATAAGAAAGTATGTCGCAGAGGATAAATCTGACGAAAATCAGGAAGAAAGCAGAGATGCTTCCCTAGGTGCAGCGGATAATGATGTAAGCAAAGATAATGTCATAAATTTAAATGAATCACAAGTCATCCAAGAGCAAGTTGTTGCAAAACCAGAGCCGAAAGCGTCGGATTCGCAGGTGTATAAGGAAAAGAGTACCTTATCCACCGAGGTTGTTGATCCTGAACCATCCATAGTGAGGAAAAGACCGAGTCCATTTGAGCAATTAACAAATGCGTTAAATTCATATGGAAAAAACAAAATGGCAAAGGAAAAAGCGAATATTGCTGGTTCTCGCACTGTAGATCAATTGTTTTCTGAAATTGCAGAGAAAGTTATACAGCAATGGGTGACCTCAAACATGGAAAAATTTGTTGAAAAAATTGTGATGAGAGAAATTGAGAAAATAAAGGCGGAATAATGATTTTGGATATAACAGAAAAAACAGAATTTGATAAAATTTTGCAATCAAATGAATTAGTAGTTGTTGATTTTTGGGCAACTTGGTGTGGCCCATGCCGAATGCTAGGCTCCGTGATTGATGAATACTCGAATGAAAATCCAGATACCCCCCTGATCAAGGTCAATGTTGATGAAGCAAAAGAATTGGCATCAGATTACGATATTCAATCATTGCCAACAATAATGATTTTTAAAAATAGCGAACCGATAGCTTCTAAAATTGGTTTCATATCGAAATCTGTATTTGCAAAATATATTGATGACCATAGGTAACATTCGAGATGAAGTTTTTGGATGAGGCCAAAATATACCTCAAAGCAGGAGATGGAGGGGATGGCTGTCTTAGTTTTCGTCGAGAAAAGTTTATTGAATTCGGAGGGCCTGATGGTGGGGCAGGAGGCTCCGGAGGTTCAATTTATGCACTAGCCGTAAAGAATGTTAATACTCTTATAGATTATCGCTATAAGCAACATTTCAAAGCGCATAAAGGTGGAAACGGAGCAGGACAAAATAAGACAGGAAAATCTTCAGACGATATAATCCTAAAAGTGCCCGTTGGTACTCAAATACTTGACGAAGACAAATTTACAGAAATAGCAGATTTAACAGAGGACGGTCAAACAGTTCTGTTGGCACAAGGCGGTAGAGGTGGCCTGGGAAATTCATATTTCAAATCCTCCACTAATCAAGCCCCAAGAAAATTTCAGTATGGAGAGCCTGGTGAGGAACGATGGGTATGGCTGAAATTAAAATTGATAGCAGATGTTGGACTTGTTGGATTGCCTAATGCCGGAAAATCCACATTTATATCAGCCGTAACCAATGCAAAAGCAAAAATAGAGGATTATCCTTTTTCGACAATTACACCACAGCTTGGCGTGATAAAGTTTAATGACAAAGAGCTTGTAATTGCCGACATACCAGGGTTAATCGAGGGAGCTCATTTAGGAAAAGGGTTAGGTGACAGATTTTTAGCACATGTTGAAAGGTGCGCAGTAATTCTTCACATTGTTGATGCCTCAGCAGATGATCCTTGGAGTAGTTATGAGATTGTGAGGAACGAAATTGAAAAATACGGAAAATTTCTATACAGAAAACCCGAGGTTGTTGCACTAAATAAAGCTGATATAGTTGAAGAATCAAGATTAAAAGAAATCATGATAGAATTCAAAAAGCACCAGATAAAAAATATTTTTGAAATTTCTGCAGGTACAATGCAAGGATGTCGAGAACTAACAAATCATCTTGCGAAATATGTGAAGCAATCGTAGGCAGACTTTTTTATTTCCATTCCGTACGATAGGGAACCCCTCGCCTTTAGGCGAACACTTCAGTATAATGAGAGGTATGGTATACAGAAGAAGTTTACATAGTATTCTACACAAAGTATAGATACAGAGTGTTTTACGGTAATGATATGGGAAATCTGCTCAGCAAATTACGTCGATATAATCAGTGGCAATGTAAGCCCAGACCATGTGCACATGCTTATATCAGCTCCTCCACATCTATCTGTATAAAGGGAAAGGTGTGAGAATATCGCAAGATGAGTTCCTGGAATAGCGGCATCTATGATGCTTGAGGATATTTCGTTGCAACATCCGGGCAAATAAGCACAAAGGAAGTGCAAAAATATATAGAGTGACAAGAAGAACATCATAAAAAGGATACATTCAAAATATCCGAATTTGGAGAGTTTACTCTTTTAATCCGCTTTTTAAGCAATAGATACCCTACCAGCTTCTAGCCGGCAGGGTATCTATTGCTTTACTGATTGTTTGGAAGTTACAAACGCATATTTACTGATAAAGTATCTTGATACTATCAGGTCTATGCAAAAAGAGATAACAAATCCAAATAAGATCCCCAATCCTAACCAAAACATAGAGTATGTAATCGCATTCATATCAATTTCTTTTCCATCTGCAAGAAACCTCGACAGGAAGTGGAGCAAACAAACAATAGGGAAGCTAACCAATATTTTCATCCCCCAGAAAGTGAATACCATTTTGGGAGTTATTTTTTCTATTTCTGTCGTTATCACAAACTTTTTATAAGGCTTAAAGAGCATCTTCTTTAGAGATAGTTTTATGCAGCAATATGTAAGAACGACAACGCATAACGAGAAAATTGGAATCACAGATTCCTTTGAGCCCGTTATCAAACTAATTATGAATGACAAAACCAAAGTCACAACTGCGGAAGCTATTCCAAAGAACAAACCATATAAAAGTTGGGCAAAAAACACCCTTGAACCATAATATATTACACTCTTATCCAAGTTTCACACTCATCAAAACTGCTAACCCTATTTATATTATATAGGGTCTCCCCTCACCAATTCAAGAGTTTGGTGTGTATTCAAGGTCAAACGCAAACAGATATAAAATCACCCGGAACACACTTATCACCTTCCTATTTCACCTGTTATGAACTTTGGGATTCCCAATTAAATATAGTAAGATTGAGAAAGGCATGCTAAAAATTAAGTTAGATATAGCAAAATGGCGATAAATTTATGGTAAAATGCAGGAATTATAGGAACGAAGAATTACGTAAAGACAGAATAGAAAAAGGTAAACAACGATATAAATGCAAACAATGTAAACGCGCCACTAGAAAAAAACGGCCAAAGATACAAGTATAGCTTAAGTAAACGATTAAAAGTACTAAAAGGATACTTGGAAGAACTTGGAATTATGGTGCTGGCGAGGCTTGAAGGTGTTCCAAATCCGTTAATAATAAAATGAATCAAAAATTATACAAAAATTTTAAAGGAATTAATCGCAAAAGCTACAGTTATGCAAACAATAAAGGACAATGAAATATTGGAGATAAATGAGCTTTTTTCATATTGTTAAAAAAACAAAGAAAAATCTATATGTGGCTTACTGTTGGCAGAATCCAACTTTCTCTCTATTCCAAAATCCAGGACAACGTCCTAGATTTTGGTTTTGATGGGCGACCAACAGTGCATCACACGCCTCCAATCATGCAAGCTTGTTTTTCAGTCGAATAGTGAATTAAAGGCATCGCCAAAAATAAAGTCGTTGTCTTGCAGTGCTTTTAGAAGTATTTTATCACTATACTCATCTTCGCTAAGCTTAAATAGATTTCTAAACTCCGCAATTTTGTCTTTTTTCTCTCTTGATAGTTCTAGGTATTCAACAACCTGTGCATTACTTCTCTTCAGACTATCTCCAAAAGATCGTATTATCGTGGTTAAGCATCCCGCTGCAGAGTTCACTCCCTCCCCATTATTCTTAACTCGATATGCCAATTTACATGCATCAGCACCACCTTGTGAGAAATTAACTATCTTGGTTTTGAAGTAATCTAGAGACGCCGCATCTAGTTGTTCTTTTGTTTTGCCACCCGGCATTATGAGATATGATAACGAGTATTTTTGAGGAAGCTCATTTTTTATGATCTCTCTCCATTGATTCCCCTGCACTAGCTCAAATATCTTGATATTTTCACTGCTTGCACTCTTATCGAGATTCCAGAAATCAGTAGTGTATTTTACAACATTTTCAGGTATTGTGTATATAGGCATCATACTCCAATCTATATCATTTTTATACGAAACAACTTCAGTTGGCCGCACATTGCTGTCGTATTTTATTTTATACTCCCTCCAGAATGCGCTGTTTTCACCGAGGACTATATTATTTTCTGGATATGAAGCTATAACGCTGTTACTGCTGTTATTCAGGTCAACTTTACTAATTCGTGCGTGAGGGGCTTTAATTTTACGGCTGTTTATATCAATGTCTTTTATTTTAGATATATATCCTACTAAATCTACTCCTTTCGAACTTACGTATTGTGAAATATCGACTACGGCGTTCCCAATTAACTGCATAAAGTTAGGATTTTTTTGCTGCGCAAAACTCTTTTGCGAATAATAAGTAGTCAAGTCAGAGTATATGCTGTTTAATGTTGTGAAATAATCTCTTGTTACATCAAGGTCGTTATTCAGGGACTGATAAATAAAATTCGCTAACACTAGGGCATTCCAGTTTGCCTGGGAATATTTCATCATATCCGGCGTCGCATTGCGAAATTCAATTATATCAATCGCACCCCGTGAAACTGTGATTTTTGCTTTAGAAAAAAACTCGGTATTATCTGTGACACAATTAGCGACAATTTGAGGAATAGCATCAAATATACTATCTTCATATTGGCTCGCTTTCCACCATGTTTTTTGTTTAACATCAGCACATTTCCACGTTTCGCTTAAATGAGCTCGCCAGCTGTGCTGATACATCTCACGAGTCAATTCACTCTTGGGACTCTGTCCTTCGCTTGCACAACAACAAAAACTAGTCAATGACAGAACTACAGCACTACCTAAGCCTAGCCCCCCCCCCCGAACAAACACTTCTTTTTAAACATTTCTATACACCTCTTAAAAAAAACCACGGGTATCAATACCCTCCTATGAATATTTTAGCATATTTTTCATGGCTATGCAAATTATTTTCAGCCGAAGACTATTCCGCCTGTCAAGGTCAGCAACCGAAGGTTGCTGAGCGTATGCGTACCTTGACAGGCCTCGGGGGCGCGATGTGGTAAAATAAAAACATACCACATCGCGCCCCCTCTTATGCTATATCTGCGTAAAGTACAGTTCCAGCATAAGCCTGTATATGCTGTTGGTACGAGCAACTACGCCTTTCCATTTTTTCAGTATTACAATTTTGTGGTCATTTCGAATTTTAAATCTACCGGAATCTTCTGCAACAACACTAGAGTTCAGGAAATTCATAAGCCCTTCTGTGCTTTTGCATCTGTTTTCATGAAATGAAAAAGTAATACCATTTGTGCCTACATCGAGCTTTTCAATATTATTTGCCAGACACAGTAATTTGATTTTTATCAAAATCAGCAAGTTTTGTACTTCAAAAGGAATTGCTCCAAATCGATCGGATAGTTCATACTCCATTGCGTCAACTGCCGTTTCTGTATCTAATGCCCCTATGCGCCGGTACATCTCCAGTCTTAATGCTGAATCACTAATATAATACTCTGGTATCAGAGCCGGTATACCTAGGTTAATTTGGATTTCTATTTTGTTATCCTGTTGCCCCTGCTCTCCTGATTTCAGCATAAGAATTGCTTCTTGCAACATGGATTGATAAAGTTCAACGCCGACTTCTTTGATATATCCTGATTGCTCTTCTCCCAGCAAATTCCCTGCTCCCCGAATATCAAGATCATACGAAGCCAAATTAAATCCCGATCCGAGTTTATTCAAATTGCTTAGTACTTCCAGACGTTTTTTGGCCGTATCATTTAAGATTTTTGATTTATCCAAAAGTAAATACGCATAGGCCTGGCGTTTTGCTCGACCCACTCGGCCACGCAATTGATAAAGCTGTGAAAGTCCAAACAAATCAAACCGGTGAATTAAAATTGTATTGGCATTCGGGATATCGATTCCAGAATCTATAATATTTGTTGAAACCAGCACATCAATTTTACAATCACAAAAATCACGCAAAATTTCTTCAAGAGTCGCCGTCTTACCGTAGACTTTTGCTATTCGTAGCTCAGGGAAAAGTTTTGAAACGTGCTCATAAATTTCATCTAGAAATTCAATCCTCGGAGTTACAACAAAAACCTGCCCGCCGATTTTTGTTTCCTGCTCTATGGCTTGCCTAATTATCTTATCATCGTAGTCGCATATCAAAGTTTTTACTGGCAATCTATCTGTTGGCGGCGTTGTAATCATGCTAAGCTCTTTTACTCCAGACATTGCCAGTTGCAAAGTGCGGGGTATCGGAGTTGCGCTTAATGTCATGAAATGCGTTGTTGCGTGGTAATGTTTCAAAAACTCTTTTTGTTTTACTCCGAAATGTTGCTCTTCATCAATAATTACAAGTCCCAGATCTGCAAATTCAATTTTTTCAGACAGAATAGCGTGAGTTGCAATAATAATCTGAATTTTTCCTGATTTAATATCTACCAAACTTTCTAGAAAGCGCGCTTTGGTTACAAATCGTGAAAGTTGGCAGACTTCAACCCCAAAACCATCAAATCGCTTTTGAAAATTTTTATAATGTTGCATGGCTAGAATGGTCGTCGGTGCCAGTAACACAACCTGTTTTAATGATGATGCGACTATAAATGAAGCTCTTAGCGCAACTTCTGTTTTTCCAAACCCAACATCTCCACAAATCAATCTATCCATTGGAGTTTCAGAAGTTAAATCGCCTATAACATCATCAATAGCAGATAGCTGATCTTCGGTCTCTGTATGCTCAAAACCTTGACAAAATTTTTCATAATCATCAGGAATTTCTAATGATTTTGTTTTTTGCATCTTTCGTTTTGCTGCCAACTCTAAGAGATCATTTGCGATAACCAGCAGTTTTTTATATACCTTCTGTTTGCGATTAATCCAAGCATTGCTCTTCAAATAGTCAAGTTGTACATTAGAATCTGCATCACCGTATCGGGAAATTAAATTTATATTCTCGATAGGAATATACAGTTTGTCATTGTTTTGATATCGCAGCACTATGAAATCGTGAGAGATTCCCGCAACATTAAGATTAACTAGTCCATCGAAAATGGCTATGCCATGTTTTTCGTGCACGACAAAGTCTCCAACGGATAATTTTGAATAATCCTTAAAGAAATCCTTTGTAGTTTTTTTTCGACTAAATTTTAACTCTTCGCCAAAAAGGTTTTTTTCTGTATATATGGTTAACTTGTCTGACCTAAATCCATTATTTAAATCAGATATCATTATATTTAGGCTATCTTTATCTGCTTCTGAAAAGTTTTTTATTTCTTTGACATTTTTATTTTTTAATAGATTTTTTGTTATATTATATGAGCCATTGGTTTTTAATGAAAAAATGGTAGTGTGTGATAATTTTGCTAATAAATTATGGAGTTCAATTCCATTCCTAATATTGTATTTTTCACTTAGAGGTTTAAATTTAGAATTTTCCATGAATGGATTTAATTCGCAGAATTCAAATCTTTTTATAACTTCGTTTACCGCATCTAAAAATATTTCAGAAACCGGGAAAACATTTGAGTACTGTCGGTATTTTTCCAAGCATTTGTCAAAGAACATTTTATTATGTTTCTGTAGCTCAAAATCAAAAATAAACTTTGTGCCTTTTGGAAAATAGTCCAAAACGCTTGTGTTTTTTTCATGAAAACAACTTTGAAACCATTCAATACCCGGGAAATAATTTCCATTCGCTACCGCTTCCTTTGCTCGTTCATCATTGAACTTATATTTCTGTTTAAACAAATATTGCACTTCCTCATTTAAAATTATTTCTGTACATTTGATAATCTCTATTGTTTCCATTTCTTTTATGCTAAGTTGAGATTCTTTATCAAATGCTTTTATTGATTCAATTTGATCTCCAATAAATTCTAGTCTTACTGGATTTTGCATATCCGGAATGTAAATATCAACTATGCCTCCTCTGACGGCAAAAGCACCTTTGATGTTAACTACTGCAGTTCTGTTATATCCGAAAGCTATAAGTTTGTTCACTAAAGTCGATATAGTATATCTACTACCTTTTGTTATTATTAATTTCTCAGAAAAGAAGCTTACATCTGCAACTCTATAATTCAGAGCTACGATATCGGTTATCACGAACTTGGGCTTTCGATTTGCAATATGTTCTAGAGCAACAGCTCTCTGTCTAAATATCTCATAATCAAAAACTGTGGCGTCATATATATCTGAGGAAAAAGAAGCGAGATACTCTACCGGCGCTCTTGTTTTAAATAAAGAATAAACGTGGCTTGCTAATTTTCTATCAGCAAACACAATAACATAGCGTTCATGAGGGTAATCACAAAATGGCAACCATTCTGGCGATATACCCTCAAACGTAGTTTTCATTATCTTGCTTTTTGTTTTTGCATTTCTGTGAAATTCAAAGTTGTCGCAATCATCATTTGCATCCCATCACGTATGATAACAAACGGTACTGGTTTATTTTTCTTCATAGGATCCTTCGATGCTTTCTCCATTACTTGCTTTAATTGGGTGACGCTCGTGATTTTTTTATTATCAGCAGAAATGAAGCCATCCCCAACCACAAAAGTCGGGCCAAAAAAGGAGGCACTTTGTTCTTCGTCAACTTTAGACACGATAACCTTAACTTCTTCAGGATAATCGGATTTATATTGTTCAGTGATGGTCGAAACTGTTATTCCAAGACAATCTATTTTAGCTTCCGTTTTATTCGTTTCTTGCGCAGAGGTATTTGTGTCTTTTTCTCCAACAACTCCATCCTTTATCGCTTTCTCAAAATCTCCGACTTTTACAGATACCTCAACTTCTCCCCAAGGTTGAGCGTTATTGGTACTCTGTTGTCTCCATACTTTTACCTTTACAGAATTACCAATTTTTGTCATGCCAACAGCCATTTGCAACGAACAGGTCTCTGAAATTTTCTTTCCATCAAATTCAATAATTATGTCACCAACTTGTATGCCAGCTTTTGCTGCAGGACTATTAGGGACAACTTTTGCCACATATGCTCCATAAATTTTTGATGAATCTAGTGGACTCTGCTGTATCAATCCGACGCTTTCAGCTTGTTTCGCTCCAACGGCATGTACTTCTGCGCCAAGCCAACCTCGGAATGTTCTCTTATGTTCAATGAGCTGAGACACAGTTATCCGAGCGATATCTGATGGAATTGCAAAACCAATGCCAATGTTCCCTCCGCTTGTTGAAAATATAGCATTATTTATACCAACTACTTTGCCATGAACATCCAAAAGGGCACCGCCAGAGTTTCCCATATTTATTGGGGCACTATGCTGTATAAAATTATCGGTTAAACTCATAGAGTTTTTGCTCATAGCAAGATTTCGTCCTGTCGCTGATACAATGCCGCTAGTTACTGTGCTTCCAAGACCGAATGGATTTCCAATTGCTATAACAAAATTTCCCTCATGCAATTTCGAGGAATCCCCCCACTCCATTGGCACGATTTTCTTGCCAGCTTTGTTCAATTCATTTAGTGATACCGACAGAACAGCAATATCTGTTCTTGCATCAACGGCATGCACAGTAGCTGGCAGCTCGGTTTTGTCAGACAAAAACACTACGACTTTTTTAGCCCGTTCTACAACATGATTGTTGGTTACAATGTATGCAACATCTTTATCTACCCTTATTATAAACCCAGACCCCAGAGCATTTGCCTTGCGCACTTGTGATTTTCGCTGAGGGAAATTGAAAAAATCTTTGAACAAATCATCGAATGGCCCACCTCTAAAGATATCAGGGATATCTAATCTTCCGCTACCTGTTTCTACAAGTTGCATCGTCGCTACATTTACAACAGAGTGCATGGCTTTCTTGGCGACATCTTCAAATCCTTTTTCGAAGTTTATATGTACATTTTTTTCGGCGCTATCATGTTCAACTTCTTTTCCTTCCTCTGTAACTACGGTTTCCTTGATAGTAGGAGCCGATTTTTCATCGAGGGATGTATTGCTCGAACTGGATGTATCATCGATTGAATTTCCTGTTTCCTCAGTTCCTGCATTGGCGCTTCCAACACATTCCAAAATATACCCTCTACAATTTTCCCATGCAACTACAGTACCCAAAACTATGGTAGTGCATGCAACAAGCTTTATAAATTTCATTTTCTTCCCAAACAAAACTACGTATAATCCTCATAAATTTTAACATAAATCTCCTAGCCTAGTAAATTTGAACAGAAACAAAATTTCGTTTGTTGGAATGCTCAATTTGGATTAGAATCTATGTTGTCGCTGTTGTGAAATTTTATATGTCACGTTTTATATTTGTAACTGGTGGAGTTATGTCTTCGTTGGGCAAAGGTATTGCTTCGGCGAGTATTGGCGCATTACTGCAACTTCGCGGATATTCCATAAAGATGAAGAAGCTGGATCCGTACATAAATGTTGATCCTGGGACCATGAGCCCATATAAGCATGGCGAAGTTTTTGTTATGGAAGATGGATGCGAGGCGGATCTTGATTTTGGGCATTACGAAAGATTTACTGGAATTTATTGCTCAAGAGAAGATTCTTTAACTACTGGGAGAGTATACGAAAAGGTATTAAATAAAGAGCGTCACGGAGATTATCTCGGCTCTGATATACAGGTCATTCCGCATATTACGAATGAAATAAAAGAGTTTATTACCAGCAATTCTGATAATGTCGATTTTACAATATGTGAAGTCGGAGGTACGGTTGGTGATATAGAGGGATTGCCGTACATTGAGGCATTACGACAGTTATCAATGGAACTTGGCAAAGAACGTACAATGCGTATACATCTAACATTTTTGCCATATATAAAAGTTGCAGGAGAGTTAAAAAGCAAGCCAACCCAACATTCGGTTAAGCAGTTGCAGAGCATGGGGATCCAGCCGGATATTTTACTTTGTCGGAGTGAAAAGTCGTTAACAGACGAAATAAAAGCAAAATTGTCGATGTTTTGTAGCGTCCAAAAGGATAACGTAATGGCAGCACTAGATGCCCAGAATATCTACCTTATACCAAACCAATACCATCTCGAAGGGCTTGATAGGCAAATTTGCAGGCATTTCGGGCTTTCAAATGAGGAAACCGAAAAGCAAGTTGAAGTTGCTATAAAAAATAAATGGGCGAAGCTGACGGAGGTAATACAAAATCCGAAGCATTCAATCAAAATAGCGGTAATTGGGAAATATACGAAATTGAAGGATGCATATCTTTCTCTGACGCAAGCGATTGCACATGCCGGATATGCTAATGATGCGAAAGTTGACATATCGTGGATAAATGCTGAAGATGCATCAGAGACGATAGAAAAACAATTAGATGGCGCCAAGTGTATTATTGTTCCTGGTGGGTTCAGTTCGCGTGGCGTTGAAGGAAAAATGCAAGCAATAAAATATGCAAGAGAGCATAAAATACCATTTTTAGGAATATGTTTGGGATTGCAACTTTCGGTTATAGAAGCATGCCGAAATGTTGCGAATCTAAAAGATGCAACGAGTCGAGAATTTACTGATACAGGCAGTTTTGTCATAGATTTTATGAAAAATTGGGATAAAAAAGGAACAATAGAAGTGCGTTCTGAAAGCGGAAACAAGGGGGGGACAATGCGTCTCGGAAGCTATGAATGCAGGCTTAAAGAAGGCACTTTGGCAAACAAGGTTTACGGCAAAACTGACATAACTGAACGGCATCGTCACAGATATGAGGTAAATTATGAGCAATACAAGGACGTTATTGATGCTTCGGGAATAGTTGTGTCGGGGGCATCTGTTGATGGAACTTTGCCGGAAGTGATAGAACGTAACGATCACCCATTTTTTATAGCAACTCAGGCTCACCCTGAGTTCAAGTCGAGCCCACTTTCTCCGCATCCGTTATTCTATGCGCTTATAAAAGCGGGACTTGAGACAAATTAATCCGCTAAGCACTGCTTAGTACTGATGATACTTGTTTGTGCAGGGTATTGACGCATGTTGTTGGCAATTTTATGGATTATAGTTTACATTTTTGACTACTTTCTCTGGAATAGCTACGAAGAATGAGCGGGAAGACGGGATGTTTGAACAATTAGTACCATGAAATTCATTGATTGGAGAAGATTTACCAACAGTTTATAGGCAGTTTTAAAACAACTCCTGTCCCAATTCAAACAGATATGAGATGAAAATAGTCTCAAGAACTATATAGAATATACACTCCAATGGGGTTAGACGATAGGATTTGTATTTTTGCAGAAAGTTCATGAGTTCACAACGTGCTCCGACGATAGAATGCTCGCTGAGTTTTTAAAAATTCCTCTCCGAACGCCCTGTTGTTTTAGACAACTACGCTGCGATATATTGGATTTGCAGCAAAAGACGAATAAAAAATTCCTAAATATTTGAAAAAGAGTCTGACTGTTCTAGGAAACCATATAATGGCTTGGCATAAATCAAAGTCTCCTTTCTTAAATTAAAAACTAACTAATTCTGGAGGCTTTCTTCTATTTGCCCGACTTAAGCCATTTCAACCATCCCAAGCCGAATTTTGTCTCATATATGGTGAACTTATGCACAATTTATAAAACTGTTGAGCATTTGAGTGAAATCAAATAGACTGTAGCTGATATCTTATATTTGAAAAAATTTATGAGCATTGATAAAAGCAAGGCGCTTGATGTGGCTTTACAACAAATAGAACGAGTTTTTGGCAAAGGATCGGTTATGAAACTCGGTCAACGCGAAGTCATAGAGGTTGAATCGATTTCAACAGGTTCTATTGGTCTCGATTTAGCTCTTGGAATTGGAGGATTTCCAAAAGGAAGGATTATAGAAGTTTATGGCCCGGAATCATCGGGAAAGACTACATTAACTCTTCATGTTATTGCCAATGCTCAAAAAAATGGCGGTACTTGTGCGTTTATTGATGCTGAGCATGCTCTCGATCCTGTGTATGCCAGAAAGTTGCATATAGATATTGATAATTTGATAATTTCTCAGCCTGATACCGGTGAACAAGCGCTTGAGATTGCTGACACTTTGGTTCGTAGTGGGGCTATCGATGTATTAGTTGTTGATAGCGTAGCTGCTCTTGTTCCAAAGGCAGAGCTAGAAGGTGACATGGGAGATTCTCATATGGGACTACAGGCGCGACTTATGAGCCAAGCCTTGCGGAAACTGACTGGGTCGATATCCAAGACGAATTGCATGGTGATATTTATTAACCAGATCCGTCAAAAAATTGGAATCATGTTTGGCAATCCAGAAACGACAACTGGTGGTAATGCTCTAAAGTTTTATGCCTCTGTTAGACTTGATATAAGACGCACCGGTTCTATCAAAGATAGGGATGAGATGCTTGGAAATCAGACCAGGGTAAAGGTTGTGAAGAACAAACTAGCGCCTCCGTTTAAAGTCGTAGATTTTGACATAATGTACGGCGAAGGGATTTCAAAAACTGGCGAGCTAATTGACCTTGGCGTTATGGCCGGATTAGTTGAAAAATCTGGTTCTTGGTATTCCTATAAAGACAACAGACTGGGACAAGGCAAGGAAGCCGCGCGAACATTTTTGAAAGAAAATCCGAGCATAGCTGATGAAATCGAACAAGCCATACGCGCAAACGCTGGACTTGTTGCAGAAACCTTGACAGGCGAAAATTCTCCAACCGAGTCAAAAGAAATTGAGGAAGAAGTTGCAACTGTTGAGGAATGATATACAGCGCAAAGTTATCGCAGTTATTGCAGGCTCAGGGAATCTGCCTCATAGAATTATTTCGAAATTGCAAGAGCTCCAAGCACAGTTCATTGTGGTTTCTATAGCGGGTTTTGGTTCCCCTGAGTACCCACAGTTTGAACTAGGTGAAGTTGGAAAAATTTTAGAGCACATAAAAGCTCATGCCGTGACCGATGTAATATTTTGTGGAGCAGTTACCAGACCCAGTATATTTTCATTAAAGCTAGATGAGATTGGCAAGAAGTGGCTACGCAAGCTCGGCATAAGGGCTTTTCTGGGAGATGATGCATTGCTCAAAGGCATTAGAATGTTGTTGTCGAATGAAGGGCTAAATATATTAAAACCTCAAGAGATATTGACGACATTGTTAACTCCAGAGGGGATTTTTACTAATGTGAAGCCGAGTGAATCGGATATCAAAGATATTGCTCGTGGAGTATTTGTTTTACAGGCAATGGCAAAAGCAGACGTCGGACAGACTGTTGTTGTTCAGGAGGGGGTAGTGCTTGCAATTGAAGCTAAAGAAGGTACTGCTGAAATGCTACACAGAGTTAGTCAACTGAAATTGACATCAAGCAAAGGTGGAGTTATGGTGAAAACTGCAAAAATTAATCAAGACGAAGCCGTTGATTTTCCGACGGTCGGAACACGAACGATAATTGAAGCAAATATTGCAAATATTGCTGGTATAGCGCTAGGTGCTCATAAAACACAAATAATTGATTTTGCTGAAACAATAGAACTCGCTAATAAAAAGGGTATATTTGTCATGGGCATTGGGAGCTAAATTATCGATTCATGCATTTTGATTTAATTTTGCAAACCATCCGCATAACTACTTTATCCTTCAATAAATATAACGTTAACACATAAAGTGTCACTCCAGTAATAACAGAAAATAGCATAAGTGAAAATTCCTGTATTTTTGTTCGCTGAATTCCATCTTGAGCTCCAACAATAATTAACATAACTCCCAACAGCAGAGAGGATGCAATGATTATTTTTAAAAAGTCAATGAGCACAGTTTTTGTTATGGAAAAGCATCCATGTGTTTTCCTGCACATAACATAAACATTCACATAAGCTGCTACTGCAGAAGAAAGAGCTATCCCGATAATTCCAAGAGGACTTATTAATGCTATACTTAGAATTATGTTGACAATAATCGATATTACTGCAGCAATCACAGGTGTTTTTGTGTCTTTATAGGCAAACAATATCGATGACATTATTTTTGATAAAACTAATGCAGGTAATCCACAGGCTGTCACTTTCAGAATACCAGAGGTAAGTTCTATTGCGTGCTGGTCAAACTTGCCATGTCCATATAGCAATGATGTCATTAAATATGACATTGCTACAAATCCAATAACCGATGGCAAGGTAAGACGCATCGTAAACAAAAATGATTGATTTTGAATCTCTTTTATGTCGCTTTCTTGTTTCTTGGTAACCTTGCCTGCTATTTCAGACAACAAAATTGTGCCTATTGTAACTCCAAATAGGGAGAGAGGTAACTGGACAAACCTATCTGCACATGCCAGACAAGTTATACACCCGGTTTCTAAAAATGAAGCAAAGAATGTTCCAGCAAGCACATTGATTTGAGCCACACCAGCACCAACCAATACTGGTAACATTTTTTTTAAGAAAATTTTTACTTTTGGGCTTCTTCTTATTGTTGAAAATCTCGGAGATGGAAAATTTTGATATTTAACGCATAAAAACATGTATAAGAACATAAACATTCCGGCAACTAATGTGCCATAGGAATATCTTCTTCCTGCGCTGGTTAAATCCTGAAAAAAGAAAAGCGAGCCGATGAGTATTATGTTAACAAAGATTGGAGCCAGTGCAAAAATAAAGAATTTTTGCCTTGATATCAGAATTCCGCTGTATACGGTGGATAGCGAAATGAATGCAATACTAGGAAAAATTATTCGAGTAAACTCGGCAGTTAATGCTAGTTTTTCAGGGTCTGAGGCAAAACCTGGTGCCATAATGATTGTGAATTCTTTTGCAAATATGAAGACTATGATGCTGATAAATAGCATAATCCAAAATATTAAAGTAAATATCCTGGATGAAAAATACTTCGCTCCTTTAAACTTTGAATACGATATATAATCCGTGTAATACGGTACAAAAATTGATTGAAAACCACCTTCAGCAAAGAACCTTCTAAAAAAACTGGGAAATTTAAATGCCGTTGTATATGCGTCCATTTCAACGGATGCTCCCATAAAGTGGAGTAGCAAAATTTCCCTGATTAGCCCAAAAAAACGACTAAGTAATGTTAAGCCATTCATAGTTAAAAAATTTTTAACAAGCCCCATAGTTCGCTGCAAACACAACACTTGTTCTGACATTTTACGCTTTTACACGCATCAGCGCAATTGCAGCTTTAAAAAAATCAACCTAAAAGTTGTACGTGTCAGATAGCGTCTACACCAGGCAATGCCTTAGCTGAGGATGAAGCTTGTTAAATATGTAAAGGGAGATGCGTTGATTCTAAAAAAAAGCCCCATCCGCATTCATGGGAGAGGGACAGAGCGTCCATTTCCTGTCCTAATTTTTACAGTGTCTTTTCGATCTTACAGCACCGACTTTATCGATTTTTCTGTTTCTGTCGTCCGTTTAATCCTCTTTCTCATCACTCTCTTCCTCGTACTCTTCGCTTTTGTTATTCTCTTCTTCATATTCCTTTCGCCACTTATTCCATAATTCTTCGCCAGGCATTTCGACTAGCCCTTTTAATCTATCCGTTAGCCATCTGAATTCAGGCTTTGTGGATTCATCTTGAATTTTACTAAATTCGCTCCTCTCAGTTATGGATACTAGATAGCTATCCGTTTTCCATTTCTTAGTCTCCTGAATAAAACTTTCTGTAGCTATATCCAATTCAGAAATGTACAGCTTACGATTGTGATATCTGAACTTTGGGGTATAGCACAGTCTTTTGTTTGCGGCATCTTTCGTGTCTGTGTAATAGAACTTCTGTAATAGGCCCCCTCCGCTCTCATCAAAGTCAGGTGATACCCCGTAAGCTAGTTTAGCAGGTAATTTATATTTATCATATTGCGATTTGTTATCTATAAAACCAAGTAATGTTTTTGACAAATTCAAAGCCTTCACATACTGTTGTATATCATTGACAGCATTCTTAATAGCTCTATCTAGCTTGTCATTTTCTATATGGTAGTGATTTTTATAAAATTTCTTTATTCCATCCAATTTATCAACCAATGCCACACTTACATCATCCAAAGGATAAGGATATTCTCCATTAATCACTTCATGAACATAGTTATACAAAATAACTGCATTCCAGTTTTCTGGTTTATAATTTTTAGGATCAGTTTTCTCAAAGATTATAATATCCTTAGAAGTCTTGTTTGCAAACGCTCCCTTTTCAGCAACACAATCTCCTATGGCCTTTCCGATGACTTTTGTCCTAGACTCCTCATAGAAGTTATCAAGGATCCATTTATATTTTTCAATATTATTGAGTTTAATATCACACTCTCTTGCGCTACATGCTCTGCTCCAAGATATCTGATTTAATTCACTCCTAAAATCATGTATGCTATTTTTTTTGTAGCGATTAACATCAATATAATGTGCACCCTTATCCCCCAAAAAGCGACTACATTGCCAAATATCAATCCTTCTTTTAAGTTCACCTAATGAAATATTCTTATCCGGGTCTTGAAACATAATCACCATCATATCGTCTGTACTTTGGCCTTTCCTAAATGAAGAGATATCCAAATTTTTCAGCTTTGGGCAATTATAGAAAGCACCTTTAAAGTTACCGTAATTATAAAAAAGTTCATCCGTATCAAAGTGACTTAGATCTAAGGAAGTAATATTTGTACATCCAGCGAACATGGCGCACATGCGATGCATTCGGGAAGTGTCAATACCACTAAAATCAAAACTATAAATCGCGGAAGAATTCGAAAACATATCGCTTCCGTCTGATATCAAAACTTTTTTGCCGTTTCTTTCCTCGAATCGCAAATGCAATCGTATATTGCGAGAGTTAAGATTTTGAAAGGCCCTATATTCCAATCCAAATTGATATCCATTGATCTCCCCTGGCACAGTAAGCGTTAAGTCAATTATTTTGTCAGTTGGCTCGTTGGAAATAATTACTTCTTCCAAACATTTTATCTTTTTCTTTCTCTCTTCTTTCGTGAATTTTTTTTTGTATGTATTCTATTTCAAAAAATTTCTTTTGTGTTTCTTCCTTCAATTTGAAGTTTAGGAAATCAGAGTTTTGCTCCCCTAGATAAATCTTTTCTAGATCCAATATCAAGTTTTCTGATGACCTAACATTTTGTTTTTCCAGTGACTTAGTCGCATCTGATTTTTTCCTGTTCGCATGATGAATGTCAGCACTTAATGAATTTAACCCAGAACTATTAGCTACGTCCAAATTACCAAGAACACAGCAAAGCGTCACAAAAAAATTTTTATTAAAAATCACGACTTTATCCCCTAACGCAAATTTATCCTAGAAGTTACACTTAGTATAACTTATTTTTGGGAAAAAATATTTAAAATAACTTAAAGTCTCTTGACTAGCATTTCAAAGAAAGGAATAGTGCAAACGCGCAAAATACACGCCTTTGACCTCCTTCAAGATAAATACAACTTTCCAGAATGAGGAACCCACTAAAACTCCAGTTTCATCAACGGGAACATTTCTGTCAAGAAGCGCGCCCCATCATAGCTAAGAAATTTTCCGGTTCTGATGCTTCTTTTTTGAAGATTTTCGATTAATTTATCTGTTTGAGATGCGGAATTTTGCTGTTTTTGAACATTTGTGTAATGGTAAGCCCTATACCTTTTTACTCCTCGCTTCTTGCAAGCCTTGCAAAACTCCTCGAGGTTTGCGTGTTTGTCATCGACAAAAACAAATGACACATCCGCAATATCGCAAAACTTGCCAGAGGATTGCATTAAATCAAACAGCCATTCGAACATCACTTCTTTTGTCGCACTTCCGGCATAGGCAATTCCATTGGAAAATTTAGGAAAACTAATACTCGTTTGCCCAGGCTTTAAAGATAGTTGACAATTTGTCTTTATAGAATCGCATTTCTCTTGAAACGTTTCATCATTTTTCAAAATTGTGTCTTTAAAAGAATAACCCAGCTTTTCTAGGATGCCTTCGCGCATAAGCTGTGTTTTAGGATCTGAAGTACATTGAGTTACGACAAACTGAGGAATATCACATTTCTTTAAATGTCGTGTCAGTTCTAAAATGCTACTTTCTACGATGGTCTTAGGAGAATCCCAAATTATGGTCTTACATGCGTCTGCTCCTTCACCTTTCATAAATGCCCATATTTTGTTACCGACCAATGATGGATCGGTATTTTTCTGCAGAACATCATCACAATCCCAGTAGACCACAATGTCTTTTAACTGTTTTTCTTTTCTTTCAGTCACTACATTTGTTTCGGGAATACCAATAAAATTACATAAATCCTTGGTCAACTGCAAACCATTGTCGTATTCCTTTATGACGCCTTCCAACATCTCTGTTGAATACGATGCGACAGAAGCGCAGATACCAATGCAGAACACGGCATTTGCAAGAAAAATGACTGAGCCAAAAAACTTCATCACGCCGATCTTTTTCAAATCCACTTCCCCCTCCATAGCTCTTAAACTCAATTCCACACTAATTTCAGTATACACCTTTGAATATTCATAAAACAAGAAGAATATATAAGTTCATGACATACGAGACATATGTCGGTTCAACTTAGTTTACTCCGCCTAACTCAAGCTGATCTTTGCCTTGAAGTTACGCAACTTATTCTAAAACAATTGCAATGTGGCGTAAGATGTGATATAAATAGGGTTGTTTGAGTTTTTTTGTGATTGGAAAAATGAAGAAAAATATTCATCCTGATTATCATGAGATTTCGGTTGTTTTGACGAACGGAGAAAAATTTAAGACCAAATCAACGTATGGAAAAGCTGGGGAGACAATAAATTTGGATATTGATCCCATAAGTCATCCAGCATGGACTGGAGCTGGGCAAAAATTGGTAGATACAGCGGGGCAAATAAGCAAATTCAACAAGAGATATAACATTAAAGCGTAGGGTTGTTATAATCCCCCCCCCTCGAGAAAGCTAATGCCTACTGGGGGACTGTGTTGCGTTCGCAAAAATAGATTAGTTGAAAAAGAGTTTAGTGTTTAGATGTGCGTGTGTTTATCGGAAAAATATGCGATATTGTGTATTTTTTAGCTGATTTTATATATTGAGCAAAATTCGATGCCGGGAGATTTGAATGTTCTGGGTCTGGAACATGCAATAGAGGCTCATGTTTCAGCAGCACTTCTCTTGGGATACTTTTCACAGGGCAATTTTCAGTTTCGTCTATATCTCTTGTTATGCAGTCACTTTAGCTTTTGAATAAAGCAAAATGAGGTATATTCTTAATATAAGACACCCAAATAGCATCCAAAGTGTTGCAAAAATGCAACAGGGGGGGGGTAACGAGCAAAAAATTTGCAAAAAAGCTAGGCATATGGAATTAGCCTATGTCAGAATGATATTAGATAGTTGTTTTTATAAACGAATTATGAATATGAAAAAACTTTTAGCAACAGGCTTAGTCGCTTCAGTTGCAATGTCTTCGGCAGAGTCATCAGCTTCTTGCGGAAACGGTGGATTTTATGTTGGAGCGAACGTGGGCGTTGCTTTCACAAAGGCTAAAGCAACATTTGAGGCAAAAACTGATTATAAAGATAATAACCCTTATGGTGCAGAAGCATCAGGTTGGAAAATCGGCGCGATGAACGCAAATAATAAAACTATAACAGCGGTTGCTGCAAATAAAAGGTCAGCATTAGCTGTTGAGGCTCTGAAAAATAGTAAGAGCAAGAAAAAGACGAATGCCCTGGCTGAATTGGTTCTTGGATATGATTTCAGGCTGAGTGATGTCATGATCGGTGTCGAATTGAATGCTGGTGGTATCTTTGGGACCAGTAGACTGAATAGAACTGGGTTTACGATAAAAGCGGCTGATGGTGCAACGGCTAATAACGGCGCTGCCGTAACAAAACATACCGGTTCTGCCGATACATCAATCGCTGGCGAAGAATACGCAAAAGTAAGAGAACAATGGCACATTGCATTAATGCCTAGGGTTGGATATCTGTTTACACCGCAGTTTGAAGGATATGTAACCTTTGGTGTGAAATTGGCAAAATTCACAACAGTCGTGAATGATTTGCCGTTTGTTAGCGTCAATTCTTACACAGGGGATAACCAGCTTGTAAATCACCCTGAAATAAAAAAGATGAAAAAGAAATCGACAAAAGCCGTGTTCTTGGCTGGTGCTGGCGTGCGCTATGAGTTCAATCCTTCAATGTTCGCAAAGTTAGAGTATAACTTCGAATTTGGAGCAAAACCGAAACTACATGCAGACGCAATGCCTGAATTGCAGAAGGTCAAAGTAACTTCTCACACAATCAAACTAGGTCTCGGCTACAGATTCTAACCAAAATACAGGGAACGTCCTCAGCACAGCTGGGGATGTTCTATCTTTATATAAAATAAGAAAAAGATTTGGTAGAATAGTGCGTAGATTTGCGTTCTATGCCAAGATATGAAAAACCAGAATATATTAGTTGTCGGGGCGACCGGACGAGTTGGTCGCGAGATGCTGTCGATTCTTCAAGAAATTGGAGTGCCGGCTCAGAATATAGGAGTGGTGGCATCAGAGCGGAGTGTTGGTCAAACAATTCTTTACGGCAAAAATTCTCTGGAAGTGAAAGATATAAACTCCATAAATTTTTCTGAATATGACTATGCTTTATTTTCGGCAGGATCTGCTGTTTCAGCGAAGTATGCCCCGAAAGTGGCAGAAAGCGGATGTATTGTCGTTGACAACACTTCATTTTTTAGGATGAAAAAGGATATTCCGCTAATCGTTCCTGAAATAAATTTCGATGTCCTCGGGAGGTATAACTCGAAAATAATATCAAATCCAAATTGTTCCACCATACAAATGGTGATGGTCCTCAAGCCATTGCATGATACATTTGGATTGCAAGAAGTTGTTGTTTCCACTTATCAGGCTACATCTGGAGCTGGACAAAAAGGTGTTGATGAATTAATGGAGCAAACAGAATTGGTGTTACATGGCAAAACCGCAACTTCGCACCATTTTAAGCGTCAAATAGCCTTCAACATTATTCCACAAATTGATGAGTTTTCTAGTTCAGGATATACGAAAGAAGAGCTGAAGATGATGAATGAGACAAAAAAGATATTAGATAAGTCTGATATTATCATAACAGCGACTTGTGTCCGGGTGCCGGTTATCGTCGGGCATGCAGTATCTGTCTTCGCACGATTTGATAAACCGGTTGATATACAGCTTGCATATCAAGTGCTTAGCAATTTTCCCGGGGTTAAGATTATCGATAATCCAGAGAGGTATGAATATGCAACACCAATAGATTGCGCTTCAAAAAATGATGTTTACGTAAGTAGGCTTCGCAAACATCCAGATATGGAAAATGCACTTAGTTTCTGGTGTGTCGCGGATAACGTGCGCAAAGGCGCAGCACTAAATGCGATACAAATAGTGCAGAGATTAGTTGCTCAACAATAAGTGGGTTTTCTATCCGTTGATTGCCATTCCAAAGGCAGAATAAACCGCCTCTTGCAGACATTCCGACATCGTCGGATGAGGAAATACTGTCGCCATAAGCTCGCTTTCAGTAAGCTCTGCCGATATAGCAAGCGAAAAAATTGGTAACATTTCTGTAACCTCGTGTCCGATCATATGAGCCCCCAAGAGTTCTCCCGTCCTCGCGTCAAATATTACTTTCACGAAGCCGTCAGGTTCTCCTGTAGCTAGTGCCTTACCGTTGCTTCTGAAATGCGATTTTCCGACGTTTATCTCGTATCCCGCTTCCTTTGCTTTTTCTTCAGTCATGCCAATGGATGCAACTTGAGGGTATGAATAAGTGCAAGATGGAATGGCTCTCAAATTTATCGGTGTTATTTTTTGCAAACCTGCTATTTTTTCAGCAACGCGAATTCCCTCTCGCGATGCCTTGTGAGCCAACCAAGGAGCTTCTGCCACATCCCCTATTGCGTATATTCCTGGAACGGACGTCTCATTGTATTGGTTCGTTTCAATTGCTCCATTTTGCTTCTGCTTCACAGAAATAGCGTCTAATCCCAAATCTTTTGTATTTGGAACAACGCCTATAGCAAGGACGACAACGTCAAAACTTTCTTTCTCGAGATGCCCATTCTTATCAACTATTTCCACAGACACCCTACCTTTTTCTTCCTTGAAATTCTGCGTCTTGGAACTTGTGATAATCTTGATGCCCTGCTTCTCAAACGATTTTCTGGCGCTTTCAGCTATTTCCTTATCTTCTTGGATTAAAATACGTTCCATCATTTCTACAACAGTCACCTCTGTTCCCATCGCATTGTAAAATGAAGCTAACTCGATACCAATAGCACCAGACCCAACCATTAACATTTTTTTGGGCAAAAGTTTGGGAAATATTGCCTCTTTTGACGTCCAAACCAATCCTTTTTGTATCAAGTCATCTAGTCCTGGGATTAACCTTGGTTTAGCGCCTACTGCAATAACAATATTTTTTCCAGAAACCTCTGTTAATGCACTGCCATTTTCAACTATCAACGTATTTGATGATTTGAACCGAGCTGCACCTTCGATAAAAGTCACCTTGTTTTTCGTAAATAATCCAGCAACTCCACCGTTTAGACCGGAAATTATGCCTTTTGTTCGCCCTATAATTTTATCAAGATTAGGCTCAACTACCACACCGTCAATGCCGAAGTCAGAAGCTTTTTGACATGTATGGAGAACTTTAGCTGACTGTAATATAGCCTTTGTGGGAATGCACCCTTTGGTAAGACAGGTGCCTCCCAGCTCAGACTTTGTTTTATCGACAACAGCCACCTTCAATCCAAGCTGAGATGCCTTTATAGCGCAAACATATCCGCCCGGACCTCCACCTATGATAACTACATCGAAAGTCATCTATTCATTGTCCTCATCTTCATAATCATATTCGTAGCCACCTTCTTCTTCATATTCTTCATCATCAACATCATCTGCTTCTGACATTTTCTGGGCATCTTTTTCTGTGTCATCCCAGTCAAACAAACTGATTGAACCATGTGGGGCAAAATTTGATATAGCGTGCTTATATATCAGCTGAGTATATCCTTCTCGCTTTAAAACAATCGAATTTTGGTCAAAACAGGCAATTAGTCCTGTCAGCTTTACCCCGCCTAATAAGTATATTGTAACAGGTCTCCTGTTTCTTCTCATATAATTTAAAAAAGCATCCTGTATATTCATTATTCTTTCAGACATTTGTTTATCCATAAAATATATCAACTTAACATGTTTAAAGTTTGAGCTAAAGTTAAACTTTTTGCAATCAAATTTTAACTATCTGTCGCAACATCCCATTACAAAATCAAGAGAACCTAGAATTGCTGGAATATCTGGAATTGTATGTCCAACAAGCAGAGTTTTCAAAAGCTGAATTGTTGCAAAACTCGGGGATCTGAAACGCAAGCGATAAGGTTTGCTTTGTTCTTCTCCTGTGAACAAATGTATTCCAAATTCGCCTCGTGGTGTTTCGGTAGAAGAATAAATTACCGAGTTTTTCGGCAACCTAATATCCTTTGAAAAGCAATCATATGCACAAATTTCCCCAGGCTCAATTAGGTTTAAACATTGTTTAATTAACCACACACTTTGCTCTATTTCCAGAAATCTAAGCATATTTCGAGCATAACAGTCGCCTTCATTTAATGTTATTGGCTCAAATGTGAGCTCGTTATATATGCCATAGTGCACAGATCTGCGAATATCATACGCTTCGCCGGATGCTCTGAGATTAACTCCAGTGATACCATTTTTTATAGCGATTTCTTTTGAAATAACCCCGATACCCTTAGTTCTTTGTTGGAAAATCCTGTTATTGAGTGCCATTTTTTTAACCGCATCCATATAAAATCCCAATTTATTTATAAATAATTTAATGGCGTTCAAAGTTTCCCGAGAAACATCATCAGTCACGCCTCCTGGAACATAGTATGCCAGATGCATCCTAGCTCCGGTTGTTGCCTCAAAAATATCCATAATTTTTTCGCGTTCTTCAAAGCCATAGAGGAACAGGCTTAAACAACCTAGGTCATAAGTCAAACAACCGATAGCCATTATGTGGCTTGATATTCTGGTCAGTTCATCGAAAATTGCTCTGATTATCAATGCTCTGCGTGGAACCTTGATATTCAATAATTTTTCTATAGCCATGACATACGCGTGCTCCTGAATAACCGGGGCAAGATAATCCAGGCGGTCTATATACGGAATTATTGACAGAAAATTTCTGTCCTCGACTAATTTTTCAACATCTCTGTGAAGATATCCAATTTCAGGAGTGCAAGCTAAAATTTTTTCGCCCTGAAGATTTAAGACCAACCGCATTATCCCGTGAGTCGAAGGATGATGAGGGCCGTAATTTAATATATACTCAGAGTTTTGAATTGGCATTATGCAACAAACTATCTATGCGTTCCGAATATTCAAATGAAGTATCAAATTTAAAATTAAGTTCTGGGATAAATCGCATTTTCATTTTTTTTGCTATTAATTCCTTAAAATAATGTCTTTGTAGTTCAAAAAACTTTGTTGTTTCCTCTTTCTTTAATCCGCCAAGTGGAATAAAATAGACCATAGCACTTCGTAAATCTGGGGAAAGATCTATGTACGTTATCGTCACTGGAGTTGGTAATCGCGATTCTTCTTCGTGATTTGGCAAGATTGGAAAATCACCTCTAGACAATGCAAGAGAAAAACATTCTTTCAATTGCATCGCAACTTTATGAGCTCTGGATGGTCTCGATTTTACACGTTCTGGGGTATATAAAACTGTCTTTTGCGATATACGCTTCATCATCGTCCGTCAAAATATAATCACGACAATTGTATTCTAGCATAAATTTTGGGGATGAAGTTCAGCTGTTTCAAAGCAGTATAGCGTGCGACAAATAGATTTATGGCTAGTTCAAAGTGTTGCAAAAATGCAACAGGGGGGGGTAGCGAGCAAAAAATTTGCAAAAAAAAGCTAGGCATATGGAATTAGCCTATGTCAGAATGATATTAGATAGTTGTTTTTATGAACGAATTATGAATATGAAAAAACTTTTAGCAACAGGCTTAATCGCTTCAGTTGCAATGTCTTCGGCAGAGTCATCGGCTTCTTGTGGAAACGGTGGATTTTACGTTGGAGCAAACTTTGGTGTTGCTTTCACTAAAGCTAAGGCAACAACGGAGGCCCACACATATACGGCCACCGAAAAATTCGGTGGTTCAGAGGTGAATTGGGCCATTGATACCGAAAACGCCAATGATAAAAAAATCGCGCAAGGTCATGCTAATGCATACTCAAAACAGATTAATGAAATGCTCAAAACGAAAAAGAACAAGACAAAGGTCTTGGCCGAATTGGTTCTTGGATATGATTTCAGACTGAACGACGTCATGCTCGGAGTTGAAATCAATGTTGGCGGTATTTTTGGAACTAACAAACTTAGGATGCCAGAGACTAAGATACCTGCCGCAACTCATGGAGGTATGGGGGGAGCCAATGCAGACACAACTACAACAGCAATCGATTATGCGAAAGTAAAAGAACAGTGGCACATTGCATTGATGCCTAGGGTTGGGTATCTGTTCACACCACAATTTGAAGGATATGTAACATTCGGTGTGAAGTTAGTGAAATTCAAGACAAGCGCATTGAACTTGCCATATAAAATGGCTGTTGCAACTGCGACCCTAACTCCTGACCAAAAGGCATACAGCAAGAAATCGACCAAGGCTGTATTCTTGGCTGGTGCTGGCGTGCGCTATGAATTCAATCCTTCAATGTTCGCAAAGTTAGAATATAACTTCGAATTTGGAGCAAAACCGAAACTACATGCAGACGCAATGCCTGAATTGCAGAAGGTCAAAGTAACTTCTCACACAATCAAACTAGGTCTCGGCTACAGATTCTAACGATACAAACAGAAGAGTTTCATTCCGAGGCTCTTCTGTTTATGTGTTTGTTTCATGAAATTTAGTTTGTCACCCCTGAGAAGTTTGTTTCTTTGGGGTGATTTACAATTAAGTCGCAGTGGAACGTATATCTGGTATGTGCACCTAGTTGTTTAGGCTTAGCAACGCAAAATCCGTCAGCGCATTGAAATTCTAGAAATCTCTACAGAAAAGCAGTGAAACACTAGCGCAATAAGCAAGGGTTCTAGCAAACACATAAGGAGATTGGAAACTCAGACTTCCAGAAGCGTTATAGACGGACTACAACTGCTGGCTTCGGCCTGGGAAATTACCTGTTTTTCCCTTTTTTCGCCCAAATATTGATGGCCTTTTGAGGAAAGTTTATTTGTCTTTGACGCGCAATAGCAAGCGCCTGTGCGGGAACGTTTTCGTTTAGCGTGCTTCCCGCTCCGATGATAGAGTTATCTTCAATAGTGATAGGCGCGATAAGTGTCGAGTTTGAGCCAACAAATACGTTATTTCCAATGGTTGTTTTGTGCTTTGCAACTCCGTCATAATTACACGTAATAGTTCCTGCGCCGATGTTTGTATGCTCACCAATAGTCGCGTCTCCAATGTATGCAAGGTGCTTTGCCTTGGTTTTGGCGCCGAATTTTGATCCTTTTACTTCCACGAAGTTCCCAATAGCAGAACCTTCAGCAAAGCTGGAATTACCGCGTATTCGAGCGAATGGGCCTATCTCAACATTCCGATCGATGGTGCAATCCCGTATGTGCGAGAATGCGTATATACGGCTTCCTGAGCCTATTTTGACATTGTTTCCGATAATGACATTTGGTTCAATCACGACTTCATTTTCGATTAGCGTATCGTGTGAAAAATAAACGGTTTTCGGCGCAATCAGCTTTACTCCACTTGCCATAAATTTTCGACGCAATTTATTTTGCACAAACGCCTCGGCTTTCGCTAAATCTTGCATCGTATTTATTCCATGAAATGCTTCGTATTCCGGCGATTGTATTACCTCAACATCCTTTATGAATTTAAATATATCAGTAAGGTAAAATTCTCCAGATACCGCGTTTTTCTCAATCTTAGGAATATATTTTTTCAGCAAATCGGTTTTTATTTTGTATACCCCCGTATTTGCTAAAGATATTGACCTTTCAGCATTAGAAGCATTTTTATACTCGACTATCTTTTCGAATTTTCCGTTACTCAAGACAATGCGACCATATGGCATATGCTGAAATTCAGGAGGAAGCGTCATCGCTATCAAAGCATTATCAGAAGAAGTATTTGCTAAGTTCATCAAATGTTCAGCCGATATCAGTGGCATATCTCCGCAAAGAATTATGGTATATTCCGACGATAACTCATCGAGCGCACACCTGACGGCATCTGCTGTTCCCAGAGGTGTTCTTTGTATTGCTACTGTAACGTCTTTGAAATGTCCCGAATTTTTTAACTCCTCTCGAGTTACCACTATGATATTTCGCGAATTACATTCGTGCACTGCATCGATAATATATCTAATAACTGGTTTCCCGGCTATTGTGTGAAAAAATTTCGGTGTTGTTGAGTGCATCCGAGAACTATTCCCAGCCGCAAGTATCACAAAATCGACAGACATGGCTTCCTCACAATATAAATGATAAAATCCACACTATCGCAAAATGTACCATTGTTATAAATACTGCAGCACTTGCGATATCTTTTGCTTTCTTTGACAATTCATGTTTGTCAAGACTTATTCTGTCAATGGTTGCCTCAACGGCTGAATTTACTGCCTCAGCAAATAAAATCAATACAAACGAACTGAACATATACAACCGCATACTAAGAGAGGTTTCACGAAATATTTCTATTACGGCTAAAGTTGCCATAACTATAAGCTCTTGGCAAAATGCACGTTCCTTTAGCAGATATTTCACTCCACTCATCGAATAAAAAAATGCATCTTTGATAGCAATTATACTTTTCACTTGGTTCTCACTTTCTCGAATTTTAAGGATTTATCTTGGATGGTTACTTTCATATATCCTGACCGTCCATAATAATCCAATCCGTTGGCATAAAATACTCCTTGCTCTTCATTCGGATTTTCTATCTTAAATCCCAGTATCTCAGCAATCATCTTCGCGATAGCGTAAGGATAAGTCGCCTTTAAAGAGCGTATCTTGTTCATGAATTCCTCATCATTGCTCTGAAACAAAAATGGCACAGTAGCTACCTCGGGCTCTATTATGCTATGCCCAAACATTCCCTTTTCCCCGAGCATTTCACTATGATCCGATGCCCATATCATATAAAACTTGCCTGACGTCTGCTTATTAAATCGCTCAAACACTCGAGTTATAAAAGAGTCATTGTACCTCATGGCATTATCGTATTCATCAATCTTTGCATTGCTTCCATTAGTAAAATGCCGTTTATCCTCATAATTCTTTGGAAAATTTTCAGCATACGGTGTGTGTATACAACGTTGGTGCAAAACTATAAAATTGCGTTTTGTATAATGCTGAGTATCAACTAACTCCAATATATAGTCATCTTTCATCTCTGTAACGCGGTTTTTATCGTGTTCTCTAGTTACCAAAACATCGATATATCTGGAACTTTTATTACAAACGCTGTTTACCATATTTTTAGGGTCAGAGGCTAAGTAAAATGTCTTAAATCCATTTTCTTTCGCAAGTTTAAATAAACTTGTGTTACCACTATCATTTAGTCTGACATTATCCGGCTCATATATTATATTCGTCATAAATCTTAGCGATGCCTTGGTGCACACCGCACCTGATACTCCAGCTGTGCAATAAAAATTGCTACTTTCAGATAACTTTTTGAGCAATGGTGTTGTATCTCTTTCATACCCAAACAGCGACATGTGATTGATATTCACGCTTTCTCCCAAAATATACACGATAGTAATGGGCTCATCTGTTGAAATTCCAACGTTGGTTATCGAATAATCTTTATATATCGGCGGATTATATTCCTGAAACCAGGATGCGACGTAGTACGAAAAGCTCTTCAATGTATTCGAAATCGATATTCTGCCTTCTATCGGGTAAGGTATGCAATTATCAACATGTTCGTGTATCATAATTGGAAACGTGATCACTAAAACAATAGTTCCCCAAATATTTTTAGTTTGCTGTAATCGCAACACAATCCACATCAAAATGAACGGCACAATCACCGTTGGCAATATTGTCCAGTGCATCGTAAAAGCATCCTGTGCTCCAATCAATATATCCTGCCATTCTGCGAAAATCATATTAAAATCAAATTGCGTCATCAGGCGTCCGAAATAAGACAGTCTGGAAAACTGGATTAGTTGCAAAACGCATAATAGCACCAGCACAAGCGCACTTAGCCAGCGATATCTGTTTAAAAGCAATCCACAACTAAGCGGTATCAAAAATAACAGAGCGCGAAATCCCGATGTTATTGCATAGGTGCTGGTATAAGCAGAATATATAAAATCTGGAGCTACAAATAGCGCGAGAAGACTAACTAACAAAATAACAAATTTTAGGTTCATCTCTTATGAACCTTATAGCTAACAGACTTGTTTTGCAGATCTTTATAGAGCTCCATATAGCCATGTCGTCCGTCAAAATCGATGCCGTTTATGTGAAACATATTTTGCTTCTGGTTCGGATTTTTGACTTCAAAACCCATAACATTTGCTAGCAACTGCGCAATTTCATAATGTGTCGGTTTAAATATCGTCCGCACCTTCTTCATAAATTCTGCATCATTGCTTTGGATAAGCATGGGAATATTCGCTGTCAGAGGGTATAATGTTGAATGCCCCCACAATCCGTCTTCGTCAAAAAGCTCATTATGATCAGAAGCGAAAATTATATAAAATTTGCCATTGGTCTGTTTGTTAAACCGTTCAAACATCCGATATAAAAATGTATCTTCATATAGCATTACATTGTCATAATCATCAATCCGGACATCTTTACTACCACTAAACGGCTTTTGTCCATCATACCCCTCTGGATAGTGCTCAGTATAGGGATCATGCGGGCATCTCTGTTGAATGATTATAAAATTCCTGTCACCAAATTCCTGCTTATCTAGCAAATCAAATATATAATCATCGCGCTTCTTGATAACTTGTGCTTCGTTCGTGTTTCTAGTTTCCGTCACGTCAATATATTTCGACTTTGCTGTACATATTGATGCCAGCATCTTGTTGTCCTGAGAAGTAAGGTAAAACACCTTAAACCCGTTCTCTTTAGCAAAGCGACACAAGCTTGTTTCTGCATTCGCGTTTAACTTAACGTTGTTTGGTTCCCATATAACGTTCATCATAAATTTATTAGCCGCTTTTGTGCATACAGCTCCAGCTATCCCCTGAACATAGTAAAAATTTTCATACTGCACCAATTTTTTGAGCATCGGGGTCGTATCTCGTTCATAACCAAAAAGCGACATATGCTTGCAATTAACACTTTCTCCAATCACATAAACAATCGTTATCGGTTCATCTGTTTTAATACCAACATTCTTTATTTCATAATTTTCATATTTGGGGGTATTATAGCTCGACAACGCATCACGCACAGCAAACGAAAAACTCTTGAGTGTATTATCTATGGTTATTCTCCCATCCAGAGGGTAAGGGACAGAGCGTTGTAGATTTGCTAGGAAAATGCTACATGTCGTTACGATTAAAATTGCAGTGCCATAGATAGACTTTTTGTTATTAGTGTGCAAAATCCAAAACATTAAGCCGAACGGAATTAAAACAGTCGGTATTACTTTCCAATGATTGGCAAATGCGCCAGTTGCACTTAGAAATATATCGTTAAATTCATCAAATAGCGCAGTAAAATCGTATGCCATCAAATATCTTCCAAAAAATGACATCACCGAGAATTGCATCAGTTGCAGAACACACAAAAAAGCTACAGCCGAATATGTCATCCATCGATACTTGTTGAAGACGAGACCAATACTCAGAGGAATGACAAATTTCAACGGCTTCCACATAGATAAAACCTTATATTTATCATCGATACACTGATATATGTAGTCCGGTGCCAACAGCAATAGTATCACAACACAAACTAAGCATAAATTTCTTAATGTTATTCGAGAACTCATCTTATTCCTAATTGCTTATTTACCAACCTCTGTTGTATTATACTGAAAATATTGCTTATAGTCCAATAAATAACGACAGCAACAGGAAATGATGCGCATATATATGTGAATAACAATGGCATAAATAGCATCATATTTTTCTGCATCTTTTGTTCGCTCGTTTCGTTCGCCGATTGAACTTTTCCAGTAGATGACAGCTTTTGTTGCAAGAACATCGTCAGTCCCATTATTATTGGCCATAATCCTATCTGCAAAAAGCTCGGCGGATTCCAGTTAATTAATCCGAATAGATTGAATATATATAAACCATCCGGAGCGGACAGATCTTTTATCCAGCCAAACAGCGGAGCGTGGCGCATTTCGATGCTGATAAAGAAGATTTTGTATAAACAAAAGAAAATCGGCGCTTGTAGTAACATCGGTAAGCATCCGGACATCGGAGATATTTTTTCGCGCCTGTATAACATCATCAGCTCCTGATTCATGCGCATTTTGTCATTTGCATATGTCCTTTGTAACATAGCAATTTTAGGTTGTACTTCTCTCATCTTAGCCATAGAAACAAAGGACTTTTTCATTAACGGATAGGTAAGAATTCGGAACAGCAAGGTTAAAACCAGTATCACAAATCCCATATTTGAGAAAATATCAGAAAAAATATCGACCAGCTGAATTAGTGGTTTTGTTATTATGAAAAACCATCCAAAATCGATTGCCATTTCGAACTTGTCTAAATGCGCATTATCCCGATAGCTTTTTAGTACTTTATAGTCTTTAGCTCCCGTAAATATCGAATAGTTCAGTTCTACCATAGCCTCAGGTGATAAACTTATATCTCCGCGTCTATTCGTTACTATCTTATAGGTGTCGTCATCGACTTTATCATAGCTGACCGTAACCTTTTTGCTTTTATTAACAATAGAGCATAGCCAATATAAATCGGTGTACCCCATCCATTTGCAATCCTTTAGAACTTTATTTCCCTCAATATCCTTATATTTTATTTCATCAACTTTATTATCAAAATATCCAACAAGCCCTTCATGAACAACCGCGTAATTGTGCTGTTCAGGTTTTGTTCGCACAAGCTCAGAACGAGCTGATAATTTCACTTCCTTACCAGAAGTGTTCAGTATTTTGTCTTTTATCTTCCACAAATATTCGTCATCAATTGTTATTGTGCGCTCTATCAGCAGTCCATTTTTTGTCTGAGTAGTTATAACCAGCGATTGAGATTTTTCTTTTTGTTCCTTAACTTTCCAAACAACCGTGTCCGAAATACTTTCCTGATTCGTTTTATCGTTATAAGATATCGCATAATAGAATTGATTTTCCGTATTCTTCGGCGTCAGTAACATTACGTTTTCGCTGTTCTCTTCGGTAGTTTTCTTATACTTTTTTAAAGTAACAGAATCGATTATGCCTCCGTTTAAATCCACTGTTCCTGCGATATGGTCATTTTCTAAACTAACTCTCGTATTGCTATTCAAGGCATCTTTTATTGAAATTATCTTGGCCGTTTTCTCGTCTTGCTCTTCTTCAACTTCTTCAATTTGCTGTTGCTCTTTTTTATCAGCTCCGGAATTGGAACCAGTGAAATAATCGTAGCCAAACATAACCGCCATAAAGCAGATCATCGCTATTATAAAATTTTTAGAACTTGTTTTCTCATCATTATTAAAAGACATTTGTCCTCCATCAAAATTTTTTAAGGAACTGGATCATATCCGCAATTTGCATACTTCTTAAAGCCAGGGCGACATCGAAGTATTCTCCGAAATGAAAGCTCTACTCCTTTTAAAAATCCATATTTTTCAACAGCCTCTATTGCGTAAGAAGAACAAGTCGGAATATACCGACAGCTCGGACGCTTCCAGAAAAATACCACTTTATAACATTTTACAAATGCGATAAAAATATTCTTAAGCACTGCGCAACTCTTCTTTTTTGGATTTTTTGAATGAATAATAAAAATCTGACTTCAATTCAGTAAATCTCATCTCCGCTGTCCTCGCATTTGCTATAAAAACAAAAGCATAGCCTGGCAAAAATTCATCACTAAATTCATGAACCAAGGCACGCATACGACGTTTTGCAAAATTTCGCCTCACTGCATTCCCAACCTTACGGCTGGCAGTATAGCCAACAAGCGAACACGAATTATCAAGGCGTGCACAAACAGACACCATTCCCCGCGTCTTCACAGCACTACCCCGCCTCATTATATTCAAGAACATCGTGCGTTTTTTGATTATCTGGGGAGTCACGAGCTAAGCGCTTAGCCTCTTACGTCCCTTGGCTCTCCTCGCGGCTAGGACTTTTCTTCCGCCGACAGTCGCCATCCTGCTCAAAAAGCCATGTCTTCTCTTGCGAACCAGATTACTTGGTTGATACGTACGTTTCATAATCTCACCATCCAATAAATTAACTCATATATTCTACCATAAACTTTACCGCCCATCCAGATGATTTTTACACCGCCAGCCAATTAGCTAATAGAGTAGCCTTTCATTAAATAACAAAAGCAGAGAGGCAGATACCATATCGGGCGCGTTTGAGTAACAACTTGTTTTTCTGTAAAATCGCGCCTATCGCCAGCGTATTATTGAATTTTTACCTTCGACTAACTTGGCCGTTAATTTACTTATTACGTATCGATTAAGATTTCTATATTTTTATATATAAAGTTTACATTAATGGATAATATATTTAATTTAATCTTAAAGATAATCCGCCTGCACGACTACAAATTCAATTTTCTCCCTGTTCCAGAATCCAGGACAACGTCCTAGATTCTGGTTTTCGTTAACGACAGGCTATACAGATCCTGCGACTCTCCATTCATTCAGGAATACTTACACATTCGCAGCAATGTTTCATCTTTGCCAAGCAATATCATAAGGTCAATGACATTAGGGCCTTTGTCCAAGTCAGTCAGATTTTTACGTATTGGATGATATAGTTCCTGGCTTGTTATATTAAGCTCAGCTTTCACAGCTTTTAGAGCGTTTTCTATGTCTTCCTTTGACCATTTTGGTAACAGGTCTATTTTTTGAGCAAATGACCGCAAAACTTTGATTTCATTTGCGGCTGGAATGAATTTTGCATTAAATCCACTTTGCAGTATCTCTCCCCAAACGGAAAAATCATTATAAGATTCGATATTACTCTTGATAACCTCGTATGCTTTTTCGGAAATACCTAAATGCGCAACTTCCGAAAAAGGTCTTGAATGCAGTATTTTTCGGCTAATTTTAAATATGTCCGCTATATCAAATTTTGGTGAATTTGTACTAAATTTTGAGATATCAAAATACTCTATTAAATCATCAATTTTGGTGAACGGAATTGTATCGAGCGACGAACCCAAAGTAGCCAAAAGATCAAAAATCGCCATCGGATCAACACCTTGTGCGCGTATTTCTCCAAGATTCATACTTCCCAGTCGTTTGGAAAATTGTGAGCCGTCCTTATTAACCAAAAGTGACAAATGGGCAAAACTAACCTGGTACGCCCCTTTAGATATTTCGTCAAACATTGCAATTTGCACAGCCGTGTTTGTGACATGATCCTGTCCTCTTATGATATGAGTGATACCGGAATCAAAGTCATCAACGACAGATGAATAGGTGTATAGGAATGTACCATCAGCTTTTATTATAACAGGATCACTGACGCTATTTAGATTATATGAGATTTCACCAAGTATTAGGTCGTTCCAGGATACGGTTTTATTCGGAAGCTTGAACCGCCAATATGGAATGCGCCCTTCCTGTTCGTAAGCCTTAATTGCAGCATCAGTCAAACTTAGAGAGCCCCTATCATAAACAGGTGGTTTCCCTTTTGAAATAGCTAATTTACGCTTGTATTCCAATTCTTCTGGTGTTTCAAAACATTTATAAACAAAACCACCCGAAATAAGTTTTTGCATTACTTCATGGTATCGCTCTAAACGCTCCGATTGTCTAAATGTTTCATCATACCCTATACCAAGCCAGTTCATATCGGATTTAATGGCATCTTCATACTCTTTTTTAGAGCGCAGAACATCGGTATCATCTATACGAAATAGAAACTTTCCGCTATTTTTTCGGCAAAACAGATGGTTTATAACAGCTATTCTCGCATTTCCAACATGCATAAGACCAGTTGGACTCGGAGCAAATCTAACTTTGCAATTCATAAGGGACAATATATTTCACATTCACTTATAACAATTATTTCATAAATTCTCCTGCTGTCTAGAACATTCTCTTGAAAATCATAGAGGGGCGCGATGTGGTATGTTTTTATTTTACCACATCGCACCCCAAGGCCTGTCAAGGTACGCATATGCTCAGCAACCTTCGGTCAACGACCGCTGGTCGCTGACCTTGACAGGCGGGATACTCTTCGGCTGAAAATAATTTGCATAGCCATGAAAAATATGTTAGAATGTTTATAGGAGGGTATTGATACCCGTGATTTATTTTGAGGTGTATAGAAATGTTTAAAAAGAAGTGTTTATTCGGGGGGGGGCTAGGCTTAGGTAGTACTATAGCTATATTTGCTTCCATTTCGAGCGATGTTATAGCTATGGAAGCTGTTAAAGCTAAAAATAGCATACATGATTTCAGAAGCGAATTAAATCAGATAGTTTGGAGCAGAGCATGTAGCGAAAGAGAGTTTAATATTGAATACAATAATGATGAAGAACGTAAATGGATCCTAGATGACAAGCATAAAGATTCCAGGACAAAAGTCATCGGCAAGGCTATAGGAGATTGTGTTGCTGGAGAGGGAGCGTTTGCAAAGAAGACTTCTGAAGAGATTATAACCTTTAAAGATACTGATCCTAAAACTTATAAACAAAGAAACTGGAATGCGGTTATTTTGTATAACTATGTCCATGAAATGATTAATGGAGAAGGCTTTGAGGAGTTGTTTAATAGTGATAAGAATAATAGGGATAAGGATTCGGTTGAAGATGCTGAAGAGGATTATGCTGAACAGCTATTTGATGTAGAGGGCGTATTGAAAAATAAATTGGAAGAGATAAAGAAATATTATAGAAAATATTGTGGCGAAGAGTGCACCAAAAGGCTGGATAAAGCTGTT
>Ga0256405_10002634_pt1 | contig 40141 bp, 33 predicted proteins | sample RumenRJG_02DNA_FD_189096 | JGI IMG/M metagenome (GOLD analysis project Ga0256405, IMG submission 189096) | Bovine rumen microbial communities from Lethbridge, Alberta, Canada - RJG_02 | ecosystem: Host-associated > Mammals > Digestive system > Stomach > Rumen | place: Canada: Alberta... | reverse complement strand
TCACAAAAATGTGACAATTTTCTGTAAATTCCAATACCTACACCCACAATATAACGCAGTACAATAATGATTTCTACAGTCCTCTGTGGCAGGTTTTACAAGATTTTCGTATCTCCTATGCTCCACAGAAATCCCTCTCAGATCAGCCTGAGGGGGATTTTGCGTACACACTTTCAATTATTTGGAATAGACGAAGGAATGTTTTATTTTTGCAGTAACCTGACTATGAATCCGCTACGGCGGAAAATGACTGCAAACTATGAAAACGATCTTCGACGGCACCGTACTGGGGGCCATCCCCTTGAAAAACCGCATCTGGCGCTCCGCGACCTGGCTGGCCCTTTCGCAAGACGGGAGGGTCAATGATACCATCATCCGCACCTATGAGGTCCTTGCGAAAGGACAGGCCGCAGCCATCATCACCGGACTCGTCTCCATCTCTCCCATGGATGAAAGCCTTCTGGGAGGCGTCTGTTTCCGGGATGACAGTGACCTGGAGGGACATCGCAGGCTGACGGAATCGGTCCACCGATACGGGGCACGGATTTACCTGCAGGCGGGGATGGTCGACGGCGATGTCAACGGATGGAGCCGGGAGCAGATCCGGACGATTGTCGGACATTTCGGGGATGCCGCCGAGCGGGCGGAAAAAGCAGGCTACGACGGCGTCCAGATCCATGCCGCCCATTTCTTCTTCCTTTCCAAGTTCCTCTCCCCCGCCGTCAACAAACGCAAGGATTCCTACGGCGGATCGCCGGAAGACCGGGCCCGCATCCTGGTCGAAATCCTGCGCGACATGCGCGCCAAGACCCGGCCGGAATTCAGCATCATCATCAAGATCAACGCCTCCGACTTCCTGCCGGGCGGATTGGAGGACCGGGACTTCTTTACAGCCTGCAAGATGTTGGCCGTCAACGGGATCGATGCTATCGAAGTCAGCGCCAACGGGACCTCCGTCAGCGGCGTCAAGGCCGGCGTCAACGAAGCGTACTTCAGCGATTATGCAGATGCGCTGAAAGCGGAAGTGGACATTCCCGTCATCCTGGTCGGCGGGCACCGGAGCATAGAAGCCATGAACCGGCTGCTCAACGAAACGGACATCGAATACCTCTCGATGTCCCGTCCGCTCATCCGCGAGCCGGACCTGATGCAGCGCTGGATGGACGGCGACATCCGCCCCGCCCTCTGCATCAGTTGCAACTCCTGCTACCGGACAGATGGACATACCTGCATCTTCAACAGCAAGAAGAAATAGGTTTTTCGCCGCCACGGGACAAAAATTGAAGAAGAATCCGTATCTTTGAAAGATTGAAATGCCCTTTCGAAGACAAATGCTCCTGATTCTGTTCATTTTGCTGGCCTGCATCGCCTGGACATCCTGGCGGTTCTGGCAGATCCTCCCCCTTCCGGTTCTGGGAAAGGGACTATTCGTGGCATTGTATCTCCTGGCGTTCCTGACCATTTTCCTGCATTACCGCTCCAGGGGCGAAAATACGCAGCCCCTCTGGCTGGCCACGGCGACCTATGAAATCGGGACATCCTGGATGATCTTCTTCGTCTATGCCCTGATCATCTTCGCCGTACTCTCCCTCGGCCGGCTGATCCGGATTGTCCCCGCCGCTTTCCTGAAAGACTCCGCCGCCGGTACCGCAACCGTCCTGGGCGCGCTGGTCCTGCTGCTGACATACGGCTACTTCCATTATCACCACAAATACCGCGAGGTCATCGACATCCGGACGGAAAAACCGCTGGAAAAGCCGCTGACCCTCGTCCTGGCCAGCGACCTGCACGTCGGGTACCACAACCGGAAAGCGGAACTCGCACGTTGGGTCAGGCTGATCAACGATGAGCATCCGGACCTCGTGCTGATAGCCGGGGACATCATCGACGGAGAACTCCGGCCGGTCCGGGAATGGCATTATGAAGAAGAATTCCGCCGGATCGGAGCACCGGTCTACGCCTGTCTCGGCAACCATGAGTACATTTCCGGAGAAGCCGGTTCCGAGTCGTTCTACACGGATGCCGGCATCCACCTGCTGCGGGATGCATCCGCCGTCGTCGCAGGCATCCGGATCATCGGCCGGGACGACCGCACCAACCGGCAGCGGAAGGCGCTCGCCGACCTCCATTCCGCCGACAGCCTGTTCACGGTCCTGCTGGACCACCAGCCTTACCACCTGGAAGAAGCGGAAGCGGCCGGCATCGACTTCCAGTTCAGCGGCCATACGCACCACGGCCAGATCTGGCCCGGAAACTGGATCACCGACGCCATGTACGAAAAAGCCTTCGGGGCCCATCAGCGGGGCCGGACCCGGTACTATGTCAGTTCCGGTCTCGGTCTGTGGGGCGGCAAATTCCGCATCGGCACCCGCTCAGAATACATCGTCCTAACCTTGCACAACTGATCCGACTATGATTACTACCCTGTTCCTGGTCCTGATCGTCGTTGTCATCCTGACTTGCATCGGTCTCAACAACCTTTCTTTCCGGATTGGCGTTCCCACCCTGCTGCTGTTCATCATCCTGGGTATCATTTTCGGCAACGTTGGCGTCATTCCCGTCTACCTGGACAACCAGGAATACGCCCGGAGCATCTGCACCGTCGCCCTGATTTTCATCATGTTCTACGGCGGTTTCGGCACCCGCTGGGATGCCGTGAAACCCGTCGTTCGGGAGTCCGTCCTGCTCGCCACGGCCGGCGTCATCATCACAGCGGGACTGACCGGCGTATTCTGCCACTACGCACTGGGCTGGGCCTGGATGGAGAGTTTCCTGCTGGGCGCGGTCGTCAGTTCGACGGATGCCGCTTCTGTTTTCTCCATCCTTCGGTCCAAGAAACTCGGCTTGAAAAACAACACGGCACCGATGCTGGAAATGGAGAGCGGCAGTAACGACCCGTGCGCTTACATGCTGACCGCCATCGCCATTTCCCTGGTCAACGGGACAGCCTCCGGCGGTTCGGTCCTCTGGATGGTATTCTCGCAGATCGTCTTCGGCGCAGGCATCGGCGTCGGCATCGCCTGGCTGGCCGGCCGTGCCCTGCAGCGGATTCAATTCGCGACAAAGGGTTTCGATACCCTGTTCATCTTCGCCGTGGCCATCGCCTCCTACGCGATTCCGGACCTGGTCGGCGGCAACGGCTACCTCAGTTCCTACATCGTGGGCATCATGCTGGGGAACGTGGAGTTCAAGGGGAAAAAAGCCATGGTCGGTTTCTTCGACGGTTTCACCGGACTCATGCAGGTCCTCATCTTCTTCCTCCTGGGTCTGCTGGCCCGCCCGGCCATGCTGGTAAAGGCCATCCTGCCGGCGCTCGCCATCACAGCCTTCCTGCTGCTGATCGCCCGTACGGTCGCCGTTTTCGGCATCCTGACCCCCTTCCGGAAGTATTCCGCCAGACAACAGGCGCTCATCTCGTTCGTCGGCCTGCGCGGAGCGGCTTCCATCGTATTCGCCATCATGGCCGTCACCGGTGCGGCAGGCCTGCAGAACGACCTGTTCAGCGTCGTCTTCTGCATCGTCCTCATCTCCATCGCCCTGCAGGGCTCGCTCATTCCGAATGCGTCCCGGCTGCTGGGCATGATCGACGAACACGTCAACATTTTCAAGACATTCAACGACTATACGGAAGATATTCCCGTCCAGTTCGGCAGGATGCACATCCATGCAGGCGATGCCTGGGACGGGAAACTGATCAAGGAACTGCCCCTGCCGCACGATTTCCTGATCGTACTGGTCCTGCGTAACGGAGAACGCATCCAACCCCGCGGCAGCACCCTGATCCAGGCCGGAGACGACCTGGTCCTGCTGGACAGGCCGTTCGAGGACACGCAGACCCAACTCTATGAAAAGACCGTCAAGCCCAGCAGCCGGCGGGTCGGCCACCGCATCGACGAATACCCCGGTGACGGACTGGTCGTCCTCATCCTGCGTGGCGACCAAACCCTGATTCCGAACGGCGACACCGTTCTTCTTGCCGGAGACCGCCTGGTCCTGCTCCGGATCTGAAACCCGAACCGATTCCATGAAAACTTCTCCTGACCATATCGAAGTGCGCGGCGCCCGCGCCCACAACCTCAAGGACATCGACCTGGACATTCCGCTCGGAAAGATCGTCGGCATTGCCGGCGTATCCGGTTCCGGCAAGTCATCCCTCGCCCTGGGCGTCCTCTATGCCGAGGGTTCCCGCCGCTACCTGGAATCCCTTTCGACCTATACGCGACGCCGCATGACCCAGGCCTCCCGGGCCCAGGTCGACGATGTCCGCTATGTTCCCGCCTCGCTGGCCCTCCACCAGCGTCCGGGCGTTCCCGGCATCCGCAGCACCTTCGGCACGATGTCCGAACTGCTCAACAGCCTGCGCCTGATGTTTTCCCGACTCGCCAGCCACCGCTGCCCGAACGGGCATTACCTGGAGCCGACGCTCGACGTCGCAGCCGAGCGGGAACTGGTCTGTCCGGTCTGCGGCGCGCATTTCTATGCACCGGGCGCGGAAGAACTCGCCTTCAACAGCCAGGGAGCTTGCCGGACCTGCGGCGGAACGGGAACGATCCGTACCGTCGACGAGTCCACCCTCGTCCCGGACGAATCCCTGACCATCGACGAAGGAGCCGTATCACCCTGGGGATCCCTGATGTGGTCCCTGATGAAAGATATCGCCCGGGAGATGGGCGTCCGCACGGATGTTCCTTTCCGGGACCTGACCCCGGAGGAGAAAGAGATCGTCTACCACGGCCCGGCGGAAAAGAAGCACATCCTTTATCGGAACGAGAAGACCAACAACTTCGCCGAGATGGACTTCACCTATTATAATGCCGTCTACTCGGTGGAAAACGCCCTGGCGAAAGTCAAGGATGAGAAAGGGATGAAGCGCGTCGAGAAATACCTCAAGGAAGACCTCTGTCCCGACTGCGGCGGCACCCGCCTCTCGGATGCCGCCCGGGCACCCCGGCTCCGCGGCATTTCCCTGGCGCAAGCCTGCCAGATGACCCTCTCCGAACTGATCGAATGGGTCGCCGGCGTTCCCGCATCCCTGCCGGAGCCGATGCGTCCGATGGCGGAACGCATCTGTGAATCCTTCCAGGACACGGCCAAAAGGCTGGTCGACCTGGGGCTCTCATACCTTTCCCTCGACCGCGCCGCGGCCACCCTTTCCACCGGCGAACGGCAGCGGGTCCAACTGGCCCGGTCGGTCCGCAACCGCACGACCGGCGTGCTGTATGTACTGGACGAACCCTCCATCGGCCTGCATCCCTCGAATCTCGAGGGCCTGACCGGCGTCATGGACGATCTCGTCGCCGACGGCAATTCCGTCATCCTGGTCGACCACGACACCCAGGTCCTCGCCCACTCGGACTGGATCATCGAACTGGGCCCGGAGGCCGGCGCCGGCGGCGGAACCGTCATCGCACAGGGCACCGTTCCGCAGATACAGGCCAACCCGGCCAGCCGCATCGGCCCGTTCCTGGACGCGGCCGCCCCCCTGCCCGTCAAACCGGCGGAAGACCTGTTCCGCCTGGGTACCATCCGGATGGAGACCGAAGCCATCCACACGGTCCATCCGCTCGAAGTCCGCTTCCCGAAAGGCCGCCTGTCCGTCGTGACCGGCGTGTCCGGATCCGGAAAGACGACCATGGTCCTGGAAAGCCTGATCCCTGCCCTGGAAGCCCGCATCGCCGGACGGCGGCTGCCGGAACATGTCAAAATCATGGAAGCAGACGGCATCGGCCAGGTCAAACTGATCGACGCGACCCCGATCGGCATCAACGTCCGCTCGACCGTCGCTACCTACAGCAATGTCCACGACGAACTCCGGAAAGTCTACGCCCGGTCGGAAGAAGCCCGGGAGAAAGGCCTGAAAGCCGGGGATTTCTCCTACAATACCGGCGACCTGCGCTGCCCGACCTGCGACGGTACCGGCAGCATCAGCCTCGACGTGCAGTTCCTGCCCGACGTCGACATCCCCTGCCCCGACTGCCATGGTTCCCGCTACGGCCGGCTCGCCCACCGGATCCACCGGAAAAAGAAAGGAAAGGAATCTTGTTCGCTGCCGGAGTTGATGGCCATGTCGGTCGACGAAGCCCTGATCGCCTGCAACGACCTGCCGCTGGTCCGGAGCCGGCTGCAGGTACTCCATGACCTGGGTCTCGGTTACCTGACCCTCGGCGAAGCGACCCCGAGCCTGTCCGGCGGCGAGGCGCAGCGGCTCAAACTGGCCAGCGAGATGGGCCGGGGCCAGTCCGACTCGGTCTTCGTCTTTGACGAACCGACCATCGGCCTGCACCCGCTGGACGTCCGGACCCTGCTGGGCGTTTTCCGTCACCTGGTCGGCAACGGAGCGACCGTCATTGTCATCGAGCACGACCTGGACGTCATCCGCGAGGCGGATTATATCGTGGACATGGGGCCGGGCGGCGGACGCGAAGGCGGCCGGATCGTCGCCACAGGGACGCCCCGCGACATCGCAGCCTGCCCGGAAAGCAAAACCGGACGTTACCTTTAAGATATGAAAGTCATTCTCATCACTGGAGCCAGCAGCGGCATCGGATATGATGCGGCACAGGCCCTCGCCCGCAGAGGGCACCGCGTCTATGCGGCCGCACGGCGGCTCGCCAACATGGAACCGCTCCGCGCCTTCGGCGTGACGCCGCTGCGGATGGATGTGACGGACGAGGATTCCCTCCAGGAAGGCGTCCGGACCGTCCTGGAAGCGGAAGGCCGGATCGATGTCCTCATCAACAACGCCGGATACGGCTTTTTCGGCGCCGTCGAGAACGTTCCCCTGGAGGAAGCCCGCCGGCAGTTGGAGGTCAACGTATTCGGCCTCGCCCGGCTCTGCCAGCTCGTGCTGCCCGTCATGCGCAGCCAGGGATCCGGACGGATCATCAACACTTCGTCCGTGGCCGGAAAAGCCGTCCTGTACTACGGCGGCTGGTACCATGTCTCCAAGTTTTCCGTGGAAGCCCTGAGCGATGCCCTGCGGATGGAAATGAAACCCTTCGGCATCGATGTCGTCCTCATCGAACCCGGCGGAATCCGCACGGACTGGGGTCATATCGCCGGCGACCACCTGGCCGCTTCCTCTGAAGGAACGGTCTACGCGCAGACGGGAACTTGTGAAGCGGAGAACCTCCACAAGGCCTATTCCTCCCCGTTCCTCTCCCATCCTTCCGTCGTGACCCGGGCCATTCTCCGGGCCGTGGAAAGCCGCCGTCCCCGGGTCCGGTACCGTCCCGGGCGAGGCGCCAGCCTGATCGTCGGCAGCCATGCCCTGCTTCCCGCCCGCTGGTGGGACGCCCTGATGCGCCAGATGGGCAGGATCCGGATCTGAGTTTGCAACCGGGTTGCACGAAGGCCGGAGTATCTTTGTACCGTAAAACAAAGATACCATGTCACACGACCATCACCACCATACCGAAGCCTGCGGGCACTGCCACGAAGAGGAACACGGCCACCACCATCACCACGAAGACGAGGAAGGACACGGCCACCATCATCACCATGAGCACGAAGAAGAAGGCGCGCGCGGGCGGATCCTGAAAATCGCCGCCGCGGCCCTCCTGCTGGCCGGCGCCGTCATCATCGAGAAGAAGACGGACTGGGCGACCTGGCAATACCTGCTGCTATACCTGGTTCCCTACCTGCTTGTCGGCTGGGATACGCTGAAAGAAGCGGCGGAAGCCCTCTGCCACGGTGAAGCCCTCGACGAGAACTTCCTGATGGGCATCGCCACCCTCGGCGCACTGGCCATCGGTTTCCTGCCGGGCGCGCAGACCCAGTTTCCCGAAGCCGTTTTCGTCATGCTCTTTTTCCAGGTCGGCGAACTCTTCGAAGGCATTGCGGAAGGCCGTTCCCGCCGTTCGATCGCCCATCTGATGGACATCCGCCCGGACGTCGCCCACCTCGAACGCGACGGAGCGGTCGTGGATGTCGCCCCGGAAGAAGTCCGGCCCGGAGAGACGGTCCTGATCCGCCCGGGAGACAAAATCCCCGTGGACGGCATCGTCCTCGAAGGAAACTCCTCGCTGGATACCGTCGCCCTGACCGGAGAAAGCGTCCCGCGCAGCGTCGCCCCGGACGACGAAATCCTGTCCGGCTGCGTCAACCTGTCCGGCGTCCTGCGGGTCCGGACGACCAAGGCAGCCGGTGAATCCACCGCCGCACGGATCCTCGAACTCGTCGAACATGCCGCAGACAACAAGTCCCGCAGCGAGCACTTCATCACCCGCTTCGCCCGGATCTACACCCCGGTCGTCGTCGCCCTGGCTCTCGCCCTGGCCCTCATTCCCCCGCTCCTGACCGGAGAATGGGCAACCTGGATCTACCGCGCCCTGATGTTCCTGGTCGTTTCCTGCCCTTGCGCCCTCGTGATTTCCATCCCCCTGACTTTCTTCGGCGGTATCGGCGGCGCATCCCGCAAAGGCATTCTCGTCAAGGGAGCCGCGTTCATGGACACCCTCGCCCGAGTCGGCACCGTCGTTTTCGACAAGACTGGCACCCTGACGGAAGGCGTCTTCTCCGTCACGGCCGTCCACCCCGAGAAACTCAATGAAGAAAGGCTCCTTCACCTGGCCGCCCATGTCGAGCGGCACTCCACCCACCCGATCGCCGCGGCCCTGCGCCAGGCCTGGCCGGCGGAACAGGACGGATGCGACGTCCGGGATTTCCGGGAAATCGCCGGCAAAGGTCTTGTTGCCAGCGTCAACGGACAGGCCGTCGCTGTCGGCAACGGAAAACTGATGGAGGAAGTCGGCGCCGCCTGGCGCCCCTGCACCCACGTGGGCACGATCATCCACGTTGCCGTCGACGGGGAATATGCCGGCCACATCGTCATCTCCGACCGGATCAAGGAAGACGCCGCAGCCGCCATCGAGGCCCTGCATGAAGAAGGCGTCCGCAAGACCGTGATGCTGACGGGAGACCAGGAAGAGATCGCTACCTCCGTCGCGGCGCAGCTGCATCTGGACGGGTTCCACGCCGGCCTGCTGCCGGAAGAGAAAGTCCGCCGGGTGGAAGAACTGCTGGGTGAAACGCCTGTCGCCTTCGTCGGAGACGGCATCAACGATGCGCCCGTCCTGGCCCGGGCGGACCTGGGCATTGCCATGGGCGGTCTCGGCTCGGATGCCGCCATTGAAGCGGCCGACGTCGTCATCATGGACGACAAACCGTCGAAAACGGCCCTGGCCATCCGGATCGCCCGCCGCACCCTGCGCATCGCCCGGGAGAACATGTGGCTGGCCATCGGCATCAAACTGGCCGTGCTCGTGCTGGCCGCTTTCGGGGCCGCCACCCTCTGGATGGCCGTCTTCGCCGATGTCGGCGTCACAGTCCTGGCCGTTTTGAACGCCATGCGTGCCCTGCGATGAGTCCGGGACTCGTACGATTCTTCTAGATTATTGCACAAATGTCCAAATCCAACCCGAAAGGAAGATTAGATTTGGGCATTTCCGTTTTGTTTCGTATCTTTATGCGATATTCCGTTAACCCGGAATCTGCGGATTCCACCACAGGAAAAACACAAAACACGTATATAGATATGGACAAACTCCAGCAACTGACAGACAAACTTTATCAGGAAGGTCTGTCCAAGGGCAGGCAGGAAGGGGAAGCCCTCCTCGCCGAAGCGAAAAAACAGGCTGCGGGCATCGTCGATGAAGCCCGCGCGCAGGCCAAAGCGATTCTCGCCCAGGCGCGCAAGGATGCAGCCGATTTCAAAACCAAAGTCGAAAGCGATCTGAAGATGGCAACCGGACAGGCCCTGCAGGCTACCCGCAAGGACATCGAGAACATGGTCGTCTGCAAACTGGCCGACACCCAGGTCTCCAAGGCCATGGCCGCTCCCGAATTCATCAAGGGCATCATCACCGAGGTCGCCAAAAAATTCAACGCCGAAGAGGCCGTCGACCTGGAACTCGTTCTTCCGGACAGCCTGAAGAAGGAACTCGAGCCCTTTGTCAAGAATGAACTCGGTTCCCTGCTGAAAGGCGGCGTCCAGGCCTCCTTCTCCAAGAAAGTCAACGGCGGCTTCAACATCGGCCCGAAAGACGGCGGCTATTTCATCAGCCTGACCGACGACACGTTCAAGAGCCTCATCGGCGAATACCTCAGACCGGCGACGAAGAAACTGCTGTTCGGAGAATAATATGGACAATTACGAGTATATCATCTCTTCCCTCCCCGTCCTGCAACCGGATGCACGCCCGTCCGACGCATCCCTGGGCAACATCCTGGCCTTCATCCGCGGCCAGCTTTCCGCCCGGGACAACGCGCTGGTGGACCAGTTGCTCCGCGGCCATGACGAGACGCAGCTCGGCGAAGCTTTCTACAAGGAAGTCCTGTCCTCCAAGGACCGGTTCCTGCGCGAATATTTCCGCTTCGACCTGAACCTGCGCAACGCCAAGGTCCGCTACCTCAACCAGGCGCTCAACCGTCCGGAAGATCAGGATATCTTCATGGTGCCCGACGGCGTCTTCGAAGAAGCGGCGAAGGCAGATGCCGCCCTGAACAGGACCGACATTCTCGCCCGCGAACGTGCCCTCGACGACCTCCGCTGGGAAAAGATTTCCGCCATCAACCTCTTCGATTATTTCAACATCGACACCATCCTCGGCTTTATCGCCCGCTACCAGATCATCCTCCGCTGGCTCCGCCTGGACGAGGCGACGGGCCGGAGGCTGTTCCGCAAGCTGGTGGAAGAGGTGCGCGGCACATTCAAGGGAGTAGAATACAACGAATAACAACAAAACAAAGATATGGCAAAGACAACAGGTATTGTTACGGGCATCGTGTCCAACCTGGTTACCGTCCAAGTCTCCGGTCCGGTCGCGGAAAATGAACTCTGCTACATCCGTCTCGGCGACACGCGCCTCATGGCCGAGGTAATCAAGGTCAACGGAAAGAATGCCCAGGTACAGGTCTTCGAAAGCACCCGCGGCCTGAAGAACGGCGACACCGTCGAGTTTGAAGGCAAGATGCTCGAGATCACCCTCGGTCCGGGCCTTCTGTCCAGCGTCTACGACGGTCTGCAGAACGACTTGACCACCATGGAAGGCGTATTCCTCAAACGCGGTGAATACACCGATCCGCTCAACCGCGAGAAACTGTGGGACTTCACCCCGCTCGCCAAGCCAGGCGACAAAGTCGTCGCCGCCGACTGGCTCGGTGAAGTCAAGGAAGGCTGGCTGCCCCACAAGATCATGGTCCCGTTCTCCTTCAAGGGAGAATACACCGTGAAATCCGTCGAGCCGGCCGGCCAGTACAACGTCGACCACGTAGTCGCCGTCCTGACGGACGCCGACGGCGATGACGTCCCGGTCACCATGACCCAGAAATGGCCGGTCAAGGTTGCCGTCCGGGCTTACCGCGAGAAACCGCGTCCGGAAAAGATCATGGAGACGGGCGTGCGCGTCATCGACTCCTTCAACCCGATCGCCGAAGGCGGTACCGGCTTCATCCCGGGTCCGTTCGGCTGCGGCAAGACCGTCCTCCAGCACGCCATCGCCAAGCAGGGCGAAGCCGACGTCATCGTCATGGCCGCCTGCGGTGAGCGCGCCAACGAGGTCGTGGAAATCTTCACCGAGTTCCCGGAACTCATCGACCCGCACACCGGCCGCCACCTGATGGAGCGTACCACCATCATCTGCAACACGTCGAACATGCCGGTCGCCGCCCGTGAAGCCTCCGTCTACACGGCGATGACCATCTGCGAATACTACCGGGCGATGGGCCTGCGCTGCCTGCTGCTCGCCGACTCGACCTCCCGCTGGGCCCAGGCCCTCCGCGAGATGTCCAACCGTATGGAAGAACTTCCGGGTGCCGACGCATTCCCGGTCGACCTTTCCGCCATCATCTCCAACTTCTACGCCCGCGCGGGCATGGTCGTCCTCAACAACGGCCAGAAGGGTGCCGTCACCTTCATCGGAACGGTCTCCCCTGCCGGCGGTAACCTGAAGGAACCGGTGACCGAGTCCACCAAGAAGGCGGCCCGTTGCTTCTACGCCCTCGAGCAGAACCGAGCCGACCAGAAGCGCTACCCGGCCGTCAACCCGATCGACTCCTACTCCAAGTACCTGGAGTATCCGGAAATCCAGTCCTATCTCGACGAGACAGTCGAGGAAGGCTGGGTCGCCAACATCAGCAAGGCCAAGACCCTGGTCCGCCGCGGCCGTGAAGCCAACGACCAGATCAACATCCTCGGTGACGACGGCGTTCCGATGAGCTACCACGAGACTTTCTGGAAGTCCGAACTCATCGACTTCTGCTTCCTGCAGCAGGACGCCTTCGACCCGATCGACAGCCTCTGCCCGCTGAACCGCCAGAAATACATGTTGGACCTCGTCCTCGGCATCTGCGACCGCAGCTTCACCTTCGATGACTACGAGCAGTGCCGCGACTACTTCAAGAACATGATCAACCTGATCCGGCAGATGAACTACTCCGAGTTCGAGAGCGACGCTTTCAACTCCTACCATGTCGAACTGAATAATCTCCTTGCAGAAAATGGCAAATAAAGCATACCAGAGAGTCTACACCCAGTTGGAAGCCATTACGAAGGCCACCGTTTCCCTCAAGGCCAAGGGCGTATCCAACGACGAGCTCGCCATCGTCCACGGCCGTCTTGCACAGGTCGTGCGCACCAAGGGCGACACGATTACCCTGCAGGTGTTCTCCGGTACCGAGGGCATCCCGACCAACGCGGAAGTCACCTTCCTGGGCGCCCCGCCGACCCTGCATGTCAGCGACCAGCTCTCCGGCCGCTTCTTCGACGCCTACGGCAACCCGATCGACGGCGGTCCGCGCGTGGAAGGTGAGGAACGCCAGATCGGCGGTCCTTCCGTCAACCCGTACAAGCGCCGCCAGCCTTCCCAGCTGATCCCGACCGGTATCGCCGGCATCGACCTCAACAACACCCTCGTTTCCGGCCAGAAGATCCCGTTCTTCGCCGACCCAGACCAGCCGTACAACCAGGTGATGGCCGACGTGGCCCTGCGTGCCGACGTCGACAAGATCATCCTCGGCGGCATGGGCCTGTCGAACGATGACTACCTTTTCTTCCGCCACAGCTTCGAGGCCGCCGGTGCCCTGGACAAGATCATCTCCTTCGTCAACACGACCGAAGAGCCGCCGGTGGAGCGCCTGCTCATCCCGGACATGGCCTTGACCGCCGCCGAATACTTCGCCGCGGACAAGAACGAGAAGGTCCTCGTGCTGCTGACGGACATGACCCTATACGCCGACGCCCTGTCCATCGTCTCCAACCGTATGGACCAGATTCCGTCCAAGGACTCCATGCCGGGTTCCCTGTACTCCGATCTCGCCAAGATTTACGAGAAGGCCGTGCAGCTCCCGTCCGGCGGTTCCATCACAATCATCGCCGTCACCACGCTGAATGACGGTGACATCACCCACGCCATCCCGGACAACACCGGTTACATCACCGAAGGCCAGCTCTTCCTCCGCGCCGACAACGACTCCGGCAAGGTCATCATCGACCCGTTCCGCTCCCTGTCCCGACTCAAGCAGCTCGTCCAGGGCAAGCAGACCCGCGAAGACCACAGCCAGGTCATGAACGCCGGCGTCCGTCTGTACGCGGACGCACAGAACGCGAAGACCAAGCTGGAGAACGGTTTCGACCTGTCCGACTATGACCACCGCTGCCTCGACTACGCGAAGGAATATGCCACCCGGCTCCTGTCCATCGACGTCAACATCAAGATCGACGAGATGCTCGACACCGCCTGGGAACTCTTCGGCAAATACTTCTCCAAGGCCGAGACCGGCATCAAGCAGGCGCTCACCGACAAATATTGGAAAGCATAAACTATGGCAATCAAGTTTCAGTATAACAAGACATCGCTGAACAACTTGGGCAAGCAGCTCAAGATGCGGCAGAACGCCCTCCCGACGTTGCAGAACAAGGAGAGCGCCCTCCGCCTTGAAGTGCGGAAAGCCAAGGAACAATCCGACAAGCTTGTTGCTGATCTGGAAGCCGCCTTGCAGCGTTACGATTATCTGGCCGCCCTCTGGAACGAGTTCGATCCGGGCCTGATCGCCGTTACCGACGTCGACCTGGTCACGGTCAAGGTCGCCGGCGTCAAGACGCCCGACCTGAAGGACATCCACTACAAGATCCGACCGTTCAACGCCTTCGTCAAACCGGCCTGGTTCGCCGACGGCGTCGCGATCCTCAAGGAACTCACCCGCCTGGGCATCATGTCCGAGGTATACCAGGAGAAGAGCCGGATTCTCGAATTCCAGCGGAAGAAAACCACGCAGAAGGTCAACCTCTACGAAAAGGTCCAGATTCCGGGCTACAAGGAAGCCATCCGAAAGATCAAACGATACATGGAAGACGAGGAGAACCTCTCCAAGGCTTCTTCCAAGATCGTCAAGGGCAGGCATGCCGCTGAAGAAGAGGAGGAACAGGTATGATAGAGAAAATGACCCGATACAACTTCATTCTCCTCGGAGGAGAAGAAGCACAGTTCCTCGCGGATCTCAGGGAGCTCGGCGTTGTCGACATCACGCGGTCCCGCAAGCCGGTGGATGAACGTTCCACCAACCTCTTGCTGGATGCGGAAAGCCTCCGGGAGGCCATTACCTTCCTGGAGAAGCAGGACTTCCCGATGGTTGCACCGTTGCCGGTCAAGGCTGAAAACCTGGCACAGGAAACCTTCAACCTCGAGACCCGTCTGGCGGAAGTATCCGAACAGCTGGCCGAAGCCCGCAAGCAGGTGGAAGAACGCAAGCCGTGGGGCACCTTCGACAAGAAGGCCCTGGACGATCTCGCCCGGCAGGGATACAAGGTCCGCTGGTACCGCGTCGCGAAAAAGAAATTCTCCGAAGCGTGGGCATCCGACGTTCCGCTGCAGGTCATCCAGGACGACGGCTCAACCGTCTGGTTCGTAACGGTTTCCGACGATCCGGAATACGCCTTCCCGCTGCCGGAACTGCCGGCTCCCGAGAATGACTACCACAAGCCCGAAGCCGAAATCCACGATCTCGAACGCGAAGAAATGGAAATCCAGGGCCACCTGATGGGCCTCAAGGAGCAGCTGCCTGACATGGAACGCCGCTGCGCCGCGACCCTCGCCGACCTGGATGTCTACCTGGCCGGAAAGAGCGGCGAAGCCGCCGTCGACGGCTATATCACCCTGCTGGAAGGTTTCGCGCCCGTCGAAGAAGAAGACCGGCTGACGAAAGCCTTCGACGGCATGGACATGCTCTGGTTCAAGGCCAAGGCCAAGACGGAGGACAACCCGCCGATCGAACTGAAGGGCAACTGGTTTACCCGGATGTTCACCGTGCTGACGGACATGTACGGAAGACCGCAGTACAACGGCTTCGACCCGACGCCGTATATCGCCGTCTTCTTCCTGCTGTTCTTCTCCTTCTGCATGGGCGACGCCGGCTACGGCCTGCTGCTGATCATCATCGGCTTCCTGCTGAAGAAGGTCAAGAGCTTCGCAGACATGGCTCCGCTCGTGGTTACCCTCGGTATCGGCACGACGGTCATCGGCTTTTTCTTCCATACGTTCTTCTCCATGGACCTGCTCGAATGGCAGTGCATCCCGGACGGACTGAAGAAGATCATGCTCCCGTCGAAGATCGCCGGGTATGACGGCACGATGGTCCTGGCGCTGGTGGTCGGTATCATCCACCTGTGCCTCGCCATGGTCGTCAAGGCCATCAACACGACGAAGAACAACGGTTTCGTCAATTCCCTCGGAACCTGGGGCTGGACCCTGCTGATCGTCGGCGGCGTCATCGTGGGCGGCATCGCCCTGACCGGCGTCCTCGACAAGGCAGTCACGAAATGGATCATCATCGTGCTCGGCGTCCTTTCCGGCGCAGGCATCTTCCTGCTCAACGACATCCACCGCAATCCCTTGCTCAACATCGGTTCCGGCCTCTGGGAGACCTATAACACGGTCACCGGCCTGCTGGGCGACGTGCTGAGCTACCTGCGTCTGTATGCCCTCGGCCTGGCGGGTGCCATGCTCGGTTTCGCCTTCAACTCCATCGGTCAGATGGCCCTGGGAGACGGCTCCAGCATCGTCGGCTGGGTCGGATTCATCCTGATCGTCATCATCGGCCATACCCTCAACCTGGCGATGTGCGCCCTGGGCGCCTTCGTCCATCCGCTGCGTCTGAACTTCCTGGAGTTCTTCAAGAATTCCGGCTATGAAACCAGCTCGCGCAACTATATCCCTTTACAGAAATCAAACAATAATCAATAAAAACACAACATTATGCTTAGTACATTACTTGGTTATCTCGGCCTGGGTCTCGTACTGATCCTGGGTGGTATCGGAAGTGCCATCGGCACGACAACTGTCGGCAACGCTGCAGAAGGCGCCCTGAAAGTAAGACCGGAAGGTTCCGGTAACTACCTCGTCCTCTCCGCCCTCCCGGCAACGCAGGGTATCTACGGCTTCGTCGCCTTCTTCCTCATGCTGAGCAAGATGACCTCCGATCCGCAGGGCAACGGCATGATCGTCTTCGCGATCGGCGCCTGCGTCGGCCTCGTCTGCCTCATCTCCGCGATCCGTCAGGGTCAGGTCTGCGCCAACGGTGTCGTCGGCATCAGCCAGGGTCACAATGTTTTCACCAACACCCTGATCTACGCCGCTCTTCCTGAGTTCTACGCCATCCTCGGCCTCGTCGGCGCCCTCATGGTCTAAGACAGAGATTCCGATGAAAAAAAGAACCGGCGTTGCCGGTTCTTTTTTTATCCTGTCACCCTATATAAAAAGAGGTCCCGCACGCTTGTGCAGGACCCTGTTTTCCTATCTGTAAGAAGCAATTACTTCTGACGGTTCTTGTAACGCTGGTAGAATTTGTCAACACGACCGGCGGTATCGACGAGCTTGACCTTACCCGTGTAGAACGGATGGGAGGTGTTGGAGATTTCAAGCTTGACAACCGGGTACTCGACGCCGTCGACCATCAGGGTCTCCTTCGTGGTGGCGCAGGAGCGGGTCACGAAGACGGTGTCGTTGGACATATCCTTGAAAGCTACAAGACGGTAGGTTTCGGGATGAATTCCTTTCTTCATTTCTTAAATATATTTAAGGTTTACTATATAGTTTCTTGCCAAAAAGCCTGCAAATATAGCCACATTTTTCGGCAAACCCAAAGAATTCCCGGATTATTTCATCCGAACCGGCTGATTGTCGTACAAACTGAAGCGTTTCGCCTTGCGGATCCATTTCTGTTCCTCCAGTTTGACATGTTCCTTCGCATCCTGGAAACTCAGGTCCCCGCGCAGGTAATCTGCCAGCACGGGATCCGCCAGTTTGCGGAAAAAGCCGTCGCTCAGTTCGAACTGGGAATATCGTCCGAGGAAAAACTTCATCAGCTGGAGGGTATGCAGGAGGGAATGGTACTCATATCCCGGCAGGAGCATGATCTGATAGCCGTAGCAACGCTCCCCGGCATACTGGCCGGCCGCCGGCGTGAAGGTACAGGTACGCATCAGGACACCTTCCGGAACCGGCAGCGCCTCCATCTGCGGCTTGATGAAAGGGGCGCCGAAATACTCGTACGGCCGGGCCGTACCGATGGCCGGCGTGATCGTGGTATTGTTCCAGAGCGCTCCCCCGCTGTACATGTAGCAGGTGAACATGCCCGGAATGTCCGAAGCCGGCGCAATGGTCCAGGGCAGCAACTGGATGTTGGCCTCCGTCGCCAGGGCGGAGATCACATGCAGCGGGAACCGGGCCCCGATCTCGGCATAGTACAGGTTGCAGAGTTCCCCGAGGGTCAGGCCGTGCCGGTGCGCCACTTTCGGGACGAATTCCTCCTGTTCGCCGGACGGGATGGAACCTTCCACGGACCGTCCCGCAGGATTCATGTGGTCGACAATGTACAGGGCCGGCGCTTCATCGCCCAGGTCCCGGAGCATCTGCATCAGGCGGAATACGTCCTTGGTATAGTTGAAGTACCGGGATCCTACGTCCTGGATCTCGACCACCACGGCATTGAGCGGGCGGACGGACTCCAGGTCGAACGAAATGTGGTTCGTGCCCGGCGTCAGCTCGGCGTCGCGCGGATTGAAGATGATCTCCAGGTTGCCCCGTTCCTGGAACAACTGGTACATATAACGGTCATGGGCGGTATCCCAGCAGTTCTGGGTACAGAAACAGCCGACTTTGCCGCTGAGCAGGGCCTTATCCAGCTGGTCTTCCAGCGGGGTGGTACGGAATGAGAACATACGATGGGGAAGGTTTTCGTTCTTGATGGAAAGCGGACTATCCGATGATGGAGCGGGCGACCTCGATGATCTGGCTGGCCAGCGCCTCCGCGGCCTCCTGGGTCGGCGCCTCGGCATAGATGCGGATGATCGGCTCCGTATTGGACTTGCGCAGGTGGACCCACTGCCGGGTCGCCTCGAAACTGATCTTGACGCCGTCGACCGTGTTGACATTCTCGTGGGCATACAGTTCCTGCAGTTTGCCGAGGATCTTGTCAATCAAGGCCTTGTCGGAGAGTTCGATCTTGTTCTTGGCAATGAAATACGGCGGATAGGTCTTTTTCAGTTCGGACACCTTCATCTGCTTGTAAGCCAGGTTGCTCAGGAAAAGGCCGACACCGACCATGGCATCGCGGCCGTAGTGGCTGGCCGGATAGATGACCCCGCCGTTGCCCTCGCCGCCGATCAGCGCATTCTCCTGGCGCATCTTCGTGGTGACATTGACCTCGCCGACCGCCGCCGCCTCATAGCGTCCGCCGTACTTCTCGGCGACATCGCGCAGGGCGCGGGAAGAAGAGAGGTTCGAAACGGCGACCGGTTTGTACGGGGCCGTCGCCTCTTCCAGGCTGATGCCCTCGATCTGAGCCAGTTTCGCCGCCTTGGCGAAGAGATAATCGGCCACGCTGACAAGGGTATATTCTTCGACGAACGGCTCACCGTTCTCGCAGATGAAGGCCAGCCGGTCGACATCCGGATCGACGGAGATGCCCAGGTCGGCATGTTCGAGCACCACCGTCTCGCTCAGTTTCACGAGATTCTTCGGAAGCGGCTCCGGATTGTGGGCGAAATTCCCGTCGGGCGTTCCGTTGATCAGGACGCACTCCACGCCCATCCGCTCGAGCAGCCGGGTCATGACAATCGCGCCGACCGAGTTGATCGGGTCGAGGACGACCTTGAAATGGGCATTGCGGACAGCCTCCTCGTCGACAGCCTTCAGGTCAATGACCGCCTGGACGTGTTCTTCCGTGAAATCGTGCTCCGTCACATGGCCCAGCTGGTCCACGTCGCTGAAATCGAAGGCCTCGGCCGCGGCGCAGTCCAGGATCGCCTGTCCCTGCTCCGCATTCAGGAATTCGCCCCGCTCGTTGAGCAGTTTCAGGGCGTTCCACTGGCGCGGGTTGTGGGAGGCGGTCAGGATGATGCCGCCGTCCGCCTTGGAGAACACCACCGCCAGTTCCGTCGTCGGGGTCGAAGCGTAGCCGGCCTTCACGACGTCGACGCCGCAGGCGATGAGCGTACCGACAACCAGGTTTTCGACCATTTCGCCCGACATGCGGGCATCCTTGCCGACAACGACCTTGTAACGCTCCCCTTCCGCTTTCGGAAGGCGCTCGCGCAATTTCTCGCAATACGCATAGGTAAACTTGACAATATCGATCGGGGTCAGGGCCTCGCCGGGAGCGCCACCGATGGTGCCGCGGATACCGGAAATGGATTTGATCAGGGTCATATGAATTGCTTTAACTATCTTTCTGAATTTACAAATGTAAGATTTTACGCCGCGATTCCCAAAAATATCGTACATTTGCGCCCGCAAAAAGGATAATTGACCGCAAAGAAATATGAAAGGAATCTGGACCATCCTGCTGCTCATCCTCAGCAACTGTTTCATGACCCTGGCCTGGTACGGCCACCTCAAACTGCAGGAAATGAAAATCTCCGAGAGCTGGCCGCTGCTCGGCGTCATCCTCTTCTCCTGGGGCATCGCGTTTTTCGAGTATTGCGCCCAGGTACCCGCCAACCGGATCGGTTTCATCGACAACGGAGGCCCGTTCAACCTCATGCAGCTCAAGGTCATCCAGGAAGTCATCTCCCTGACGGTCTTTTCCATCATCGCCATGTTCCTGTTCAAGGGACAGCCCCTGCAGTGGAACCACCTCGCAGCCTTCGCCTGCCTCATCCTGGCGGTTTTCTTCGTATTCCTGAAATAAGCCGGATACATTTTTCAGGGAAAAATTTGGAAGTTCGGAAAATTGTCGTACCTTTGCAATCCCGATACATGCTGGGTTCGTATAACGGTTAGTACTCGAGATTCTCAATCTCGCAATAGGAGTTCGATTCTCCTACCCAGTACCAAAATGCCTCCGGGCACTTACGAGACGGGTTGCCGGAAGGCGCCCAACGATGAAAGGCTGAAGACCGACACGTGGTCTCCAGTTTTTTCTTTTTATCCCCTCCGCGCCGGTTCTTTGCTCCTTTGCAGAAAATATGTATCTTTGTCTGTTGCACCCCCTCCCAGGGGGCTGCAAAACCTAAAATCCATAGAACCATGGCAAAGAAAGGTACCATCATCGGCCTCGTCTGCCTCATCGTAGCGATCGCACTGGCCGTATTCGTCTATGTCCGCTTTTACTTCGTCTTCGGCGACGGCGTCAAGGCCGGAGAACTCAACCAGTTCACCCTCAAGGGATACGTATTCAAGACCTATGAGGGCCGCATCATCCAGGCCGGTTTCCGCGGCGGCGTCAACGGCGGCATGGTCGATTCTGCCATGGGCTCCTACGTCTTCGATTTCTCCTGCGAGAACGAGACCGTGGCCGACTCGCTGATGCGCTGCAGCGGCAAGGTCGTTGAAGTCCATTACAAGGAATATCTCGGCGCCCTCCCCTGGAGAGGCATGCAGAAACACGTCGTCGACAAGATCATTTCCGTTTCCGAAACGAAATAAGACATGAAGAAAAGACTCACACTCCTGGCCCTGCTGCTGTCGGCAGGTGCCATGGCATATGCCCAGACGGGCATCCTTGACATCCATCCCGCCGGCGACCCGGCCGGGAAAATCCTGACCATGGAAGAGGCCATCTACCGCGGTGTCGGTTCGGCCCGCAGCGCCGGCGCCCGCTGGGACGGCGACGATGCGTTCCGGTTCACCCGCAACGGACAGTTCCTCCGGCAGGAAATCAAAAAAGGCAAACTGACACCCGCCCAGCCGCAGGATCCGGCCCAGGCGCTCACCGCACCGGCGCCGCAGCGCCCGGTCGTCGGCAACGCGACCTCGGCTTTCAGCCGTGACGGCAGCCTGTACATCCGCCAGGGCGGCCGGGATGTCGCGATTGCGGTCTCGGAAGGCCCGGGCATCGTCTACGGAGAAAGCGTGAGCCGCAACGAGATGGGCATCGGCGAAGGCTACTACTGGTCTCCGACCCGCAACAAACTGGCCTTCTACCGCAAGGATGAAAGCCGGGTCACGCTCTTCCCGCTCCTGGACATCACAACCCGCACCGGCACCCTCCGGGAGATCCGCTATCCGATGAACGGCATGGCCTCCGAGCACATCACCCTCGGCGTCTATGACCTGGTCCGCGCCCAGACGGTGTACATGCAGGTCACCGACTTCGACGAGGAGCGCTACCTGACCAACATCACCTGGTCCCCGGACGAGCGGTACATCTACATCCAGGTCGTCGACCGCGCCCAGCACCACATGCACCTCAACCAGTATGACGCCGCCACCGGCGCGTTCATCCGCACCCTGCTGACCGAAGAAAACGAGCAGTGGATCGAGCCCCTCGACCACCTCTACTTCATCGAAGGCCGCAACGACCTCTTCCTGTACCGGACCGACAACCGCGACGGATACCGGAACCTCTACCTGGCCGATACGCTCGGCACCATCCGCCGGCTGACCGCCGTCGATGCGGACGTGGAATATGTCGCCAACAACGGCAAATCCGTCTATTACACCTCCGCAGAGGTGTCCCCGGTCGAGAACCACCTCTTCCGGATCGACCTGACCCTTCCGAAGAAGGACGCCGTCCGGAAAGCCCGTTTCAGCAAACCGGTCAACCTGACGCCGGAGCGCGGCTGGCACAGCATCAGCCTCAACAGCAGCATGACCTGGTTCCTGGACACCTACAGCAACCTCAACGTCCCCAGCGCCAGCCTGATCCGCAGCACCGACGGCAAAGTCTCGGAAGTGCTGGCGGAGACCTCCGACCCGCTGGCCGGCTATGCCTCCTGCGAAGTGGACCTGGGCACCGTCAAAAGCGCGGACGGCCAGTTCGACAACTACTACCGCCTCATCAAGCCGCTGAATTTCGATCCGGCCAAGAAATACCCGGTCATCGTCTACGTCTATGGCGGACCGCACACCCAGCTGGTGCGTGACACCTGGCTCGGCAGCATCCGCATGTGGGAAATGCTCATGGCCCAGAAGGGCTACCTCGTCTATGTCCAGGACAACCGCGGTACGCCCAACCGGGGCGCAGCCTTCGAGAAGGCCATCAACCGCCGCTGCGGCGTCGCCGAGATGGAAGACCAGATGGAAGGCATCAAGATGCTCAAGTCCCTCCCCTACGTCGATGCGGACCGGATCGGCGTCCATGGATGGAGCTACGGCGGATTCATGACGATCAGCCTGATGACGACCTATCCCGATACGTTCAAGGTCGGTGTCGCCGGCGGACCGGTCATCGACTGGAAATGGTATGAGGTCATGTACGGCGAACGCTACATGGACAACCCCGAGACCAATCCGGAAGGCTTCGCCCAGACCAGCCTGATCGGCAAGGCGAAGAACCTCAAGGGTAAACTGCTGATCTGCCAGGGCGCCATCGACGACACGGTCGTCTGGCAGCACAGCCTGAGTTTCGTCCAGCAGTGCATCGACGACGAGGTACAGCTCGATTACTTCCCGTATCCGACCGACCCGCACAACGTCCGCGGATACCGCCGGATCCACCTGATGGACAAGGTGACCCAATACTTCGAAGACTACCTGTAGTCTCCGCCATCCGATTGTATCGGCCGTTGAAACGTTTCAGCGGCCGATTTTGCATGTATATGCAGCAATAATTTGCATATTTTCCTTGGAATCCCCAAAAATATGCATAACTTTGCAACGTAAAACGAATATTTATTCCCCAACATGGAGATTCAAGTCATGGTGGCACAGGAATGCCACACCCGATTTGCGGAACTGATCTGTGAAGAAGTCTATGTTTCCGCCCTGGAGCGCAAAACCGGCATTGCCCGCCGTACGCCCGAATACATCTGCGAAAAGATCCGCGGCGGCAAGGCTGTGATCGCCCTGACCGACGAAGGTGAGTTCGCCGGCTTCTCGTACATCGAATCCTGGAGCGGCAAGAGTTTCGTCGCCAATTCCGGACTCATCGTCGCGCACAAGTTCCGCGGCATGGGCATTGCCAAACGCATCAAGGCGCAGACGTTCAAGCTCTCCCGCCAACTCTTCCCCGACGCCAAGATCTTCTCGATCACGACCGGCGCGGCCGTCATGAAAATGAACTACGAATTCGGTTTCCGGCCGGTTCCCTTCACGGAACTGACCGACGATCCGGAATTCTGGAAAGGCTGCCAGGGCTGCCGCCACTACGACATCCTGGAAGGTCATGATTTCAAGATGTGCATCTGCACCGGGCTGCTCTACGACCCGAAGGAGCACCTCGAGATCCACCACCCGGACGAAGAGGAGGAGAAGGCATGATCCGCGCCGGCATCATCGGCGGCGCCGGCTACACGGCCGGTGAACTGATCCGCATCCTGGTCTTCCACCCCCAGGTCGAACTGGTCTTCGTCCATTCCGAAAGCAATGCGGGGAACGCCTTGTGGGAGGTCCACGAGGGCCTGCTCGGCGACACGTCCATGCATTTCTGCTCCGAATACGACCTGGAAAGCATCGACGTGCTCTTCCTCTGCGGCGCCCACGGCAAGAGCCGCGCCTTCTGGAAAGGACAGCCCTGCCCTGCCGGACTCAAGGTCATCGACATGGCCCAGGATTTCCGGGACGAGAGCGACGGATACGTCTACGGGCTGCCGGAGTGGCAGGCCGGCAAGATCGCCGCGGCCGAAAAGGTCGCCAATCCGGGCTGCTTCGCCACCGCCCTCCAGCTGGCCCTCCTGCCGCTGGCCGCAGCCGGCCGCCTGCACGGAGAAATCTACGTCACCGCCGTGACCGGTTCGACCGGCGCCGGTGTCAAGCCCGCCGCCACGACCCATTTCAGCTGGCGCACGGACAACCTCTCGACCTACAAGGTCTTCAACCACCAGCATCTGCTGGAAATCGGACGGAACCTCTCCCGGATCCAGCCGGGCCTGGACGCACCGATCCGCTTCATTCCGATGCGCGGCGACTTCGCCCGCGGCATCTTCGCCACGCTGACCCTGGCCTGCGACCTGGACCAGGAAGCGGTGACGGCCCTGTACAAGGACTTTTACGCGGAAGCGCCCTTCACCTGGGTCAGCGACCGCCCCGTCGACCTCAAGCAGGTCGTGAATACCAACAAATGCGTCGTGTACCCGGAGATGCATGACGGCACCCTCGTCGTCACCTCCGTCATCGACAACCTCCTCAAGGGCGCCTCCGGCCAGGCCGTCCAGAACATGAACCTGCTTTTCGGTCTCCCCGAGACTACGGGCCTGAAGCTGAAGGCATCAGCATTTTAGACGATCATGGAACTCTTCGAAGTATACAAACGCTGGGACATCGAGCCTGTCTGCGGACGGGACACCACCCTCTGGGACAAGGACGGGAACGTCTACACCGACCTGTACGGCGGCCACGCCGTCATCAGCATCGGCCACAGCCATCCGCACTACGTCGAGGCGGTCAAGGAACAGGTCGCCAAACTCGGCTTCTACTCCAACGCCGTGAAGAACAGCCTCCAGCAGGAACTGGCGGCACGGCTGGGCAAGGCCAGCGGCTATGACGATTACACGCTCTTCCTCTGCAACAGCGGTGCGGAAGCCAACGAAAACGCCTTGAAACTCGCCTCCTTCACGACCGGACGCGCCAAGGTCCTCGCCTTCAGCCAGGCGTTCCACGGCCGCACCAGCGGCGCCGTCAGCGCGACGGACAACCCGGCCATCCGTGCGCCGTTCAACGCCACGGACAAGGTCGACTTCGTCCCGCTCAACGACACGCAGGCCGTCGAGAAAGCCCTTTCCACCAAGGAATACTGCGCCGTCCTGATCGAGGGCATCCAGGGCGTCGCCGGCATCCATGTCCCCACCGATGCCTTCCTGCAGGACCTCCGCCGCCTCTGCGACCAGACCGGTACCCTGCTGGCCCTGGACGAAATCCAGTCCGGATACGGCCGGACCGGCGATTTCTTCGCCCACCAGCACGCCGGCGTCCGTGCCGACCTGGTCACCATGGCCAAGGGAATGGCGAACGGCCTCCCGATCGGCGGCGTGCTGATCGCCCCGACGATTCCGGCGAAATACGGCATGCTCGGCACGACGTTCGGCGGGAACCACCTCGCCTGCGCCGCCGCCATCGCCGTCCTGGACGTCATCGAGCAGGAACACCTCGTCGCCAACGCAGCCCGGGTCGGAGAAGTCTTCCGCCAGGCCTTCCAAGGCGACAAGGCCCTCGAGGAATACCGCGGACGCGGCCTGATGATCGGTCTTGAACTCAAGCCGGAATTCGTCGGCCTGCGTGACCGGCTTCTTTTCGAGAAGCACTTCTTCACCGGCGCCGCCGGCGCCAAGGTCATCCGCCTGCTCCCTTCCCTGACCGTTTCCGAAGAAACGGCCGCCCAATTCATCCAAGCCTGGAAAGAACTGACAGCATGAGACATTTTACTTCCGTCAAGCAACTCGGCAACTGGCAGGATGCCTACGCCGCCGCAAAATACGTCAAGGAGAATCCCTTCGCCGACCAGGCGCTGGGCAAGAACAAGACCTTGCTCATGGTCTTCTTCAACAACAGTCTCCGGACCCGGCTGAGCACGCAGAAAGCGGCGCTCAACCTCGGCATGAACGTCATCGTCCTCGACATCGCCCACGGCGCCTGGAAACTCGAGACCGAACGCGGCGTGGTCATGGACGGGGACAAGAGCGAGCACCTGCTCGAAGCCATTCCGGTCATGGGATGCTACTGCGATGCCATCGGCGTCCGTTCCTTCGCCCGGTTCGAATCGAAAGAAGATGATTACAACGAGGTTATCCTCAACCAGTTCATCCAATACAGCGGCCGTCCCGTCTTCAGCATGGAAGCCGCGACCCGCCATCCGCTGCAGACCTATGCGGACCTGATCACCATCGAAGAGCACAAGAAAAAAGCCCGGCCGAAGGTCGTCATGACCTGGGCCCCGCATCCGAAAGCCCTGCCGCAGGCCGTCCCGAACTCCTTCATCGAAGGCATGGAACTGGCCGGCTACGACTTCGTCATCGCCAATCCGGAAGGCTATGACCTCGCCCCGGAATTCGTCGGAAACGCCCGCGTCACCCATGACCAGGACGAAGCCCTGGCCGGCGCCGATTTCGTCTACGCCAAGAACTGGGCTTCCTACGACGCCTACGGCCAGGTCCTCAACCAGGACCGGAACTGGACCGTCACGACGGAGAAGATGGCCCTGACCGACAACGCATACTTCCTGCACTGCCTCCCCGTACGGCGCAACATGATTGTCACGGACGACGTCATCGAGAGCCCGCAGTCCCTCGTCATTCCGGAAGCGGCCAACCGCGTCGTTTCCGCCCAGACCGTTCTCAAGCAAATCCTCCAATCCCTATGATCCAGGTAGTCAAAATCGGCGGCAACATCGTGGACAACCCCGAAGCCCTCGATGTCTTCTGCCAGCAATTCGCCAAGATGGAAGGGCCGAAACTGCTCGTCCACGGCGGCGGCGTCATGGCCAGCCACATCCAGCAATCCCTCGGACTCAAGCCGATCATGGTCGAAGGACGGCGCGTCACGGACAAGAAAACGCTCAATGTCGTGACCATGGTCTACGCCGGCTACTGCAACAAGACGATCGTCGCCCTGCTCCAGAAATACGGCTGCAACGCCCTCGGACTGGCCGGCTGCGACGGCGGCGTCATCCGGGCGCGGCGCAGGGGCCCGAAAACCCTGTCGGACGGATTCACGAAGATGGATTTCGGTTTCGTCGGCGACGTCTCCCCCACTTCCTTCAACGTGCCGTTCATCCGCAACCTGCTGACCCACGGCATCGTACCGGTCTTCTGCCCGATCAACCACGACGGGCAGGGACAACTGTTCAACACCAACGCCGACACGATCGCCGGCAGCCTCGCCGCCGCCCTCTGCGCCGGTCTGGTCTATTGCTTCGAAAAGAAAGGCGTGCTGCAGGACAAGGATGACGACAACTCGGTCATCCCGTCCCTCGACGCGGAAACCTACACCAAACTCCGGCTGGAAGGCGTGATCGACAAAGGCATGGTCCCGAAGTTGGACAACGCCTTCGGGGCCCTGCAGAAAGGAGCGTCCCGGGTCGTCATCAAGCACGCGCTCGACCTGCTCGAAGACACCGGGACCGTCTTGAAATAGAATCTATATCCGGGCGGTACGCATGGCCGCCTCCGCCGCCTTCTCGGCGAAATCGGGGCCGGACGATGCATACAGGATGCCGCGCGAAGAATTGATCAGCAGGCCGCCCTTGGCATTGGCCCCGTGTGCGATCACCTCTTCCGCGCTGCCGCCCTGGGCGCCGACGCCCGGCACCAGCAGGAAGTTGTCCGGACAGAACTGCCGGATCTCCCGGAGCCGGTCCGCCTTCGTCGCACCGACGACGAACATCATGTTCTCCGGCGTCGAACATTCCATGCACTTCTCCATGACCACCCGGTAAAGCGGCTTGCCGTCCTGCTGCGCCTGCTGGAAATCCGCCGACGAACGGTTGGAAGACAGGGCCACGACGATCGCATACTTGCCGGGATACTGCAGGAAAGGCGTCACCGTCTCCGTCCCCATGTAAGGGGACAGGGTCACGGCGTCGAAATCAAAGGTCTTGAAGAAGGTTTCCGCATACCGCTGGGCCGTGTTGCCGATGTCGCCGCGCTTCGCGTCGGCGATCAGGAATTGCTCCGGGAAGCGGCTTCGCAGGTAATCCACGGTCTGGCCGAGGATCCGCCAGCCCTCCAGGCCCAACGCCTCGTAAAAGGCCAGATTCGGCTTATAGGCAATGCAATACGGCGCCGTCGCATCGATGACGGCCTTGTTGAAATCCAGGACGGAAATCCCTGCCGGCAATTTGGCCGGATCGGTGTCGAGGCCCACGCAGAGATAACTGCGCTTGGCCAGGATCTGGGCATGAAGCTGGTCGGTGGTCATGATCAATAATACTGGTAGAACAGGGCGATGGACTCCATGCCGGCGTAGAACTGGCGGAGGAGGTAACTCTCATTCGGGGAATGGATCGTGTCCCGCTCCAGGCCGAAGCCCATCAGGAGCGGATCGATGCCGAGGATCTGCTGCATTTCGGCCAGGACTGCGATGCTGCCGCCGCCCCGGGAAGGCACCGGCTCGACACCGTAGACTTCCTGCATCGCCTTCGAGGCGGCCTGGAAAGCCGGCGAGGAAATCGGGATCAGGAAGCCGTTGCCGCCCTCGCAAGGGGTGATGTCGACCTTGACATACGGCGGAGCGATGGCCTTGAAATGGTCTTCGAAGAGTTTCGTAATCTTGGAAGACAGCTGGTTCGGGACCAGCCGCATGGAAATCTTCGCATGGGCCTGGGACGGAAGGACCGTCTTGGCACCTGCGCCCGTGTATCCGCCCCAGATGCCGCAGACATCCAGGCAGGGACGGATGCCGGTCCGCTCCATGGTCGTATATCCCTTCTCCCCCTTCACTTCCCGGATATCCAGGAATTCCTTGTACTCGTCCAGGTCGAACGGAGCGCGGGCCAGTTGGGCCCGGTCGGCGGCGGACAATTCGACGACATCGTCATAGAAGCCCGGCACGGTGATCCGGCCGTCCTTGTCGATCAGGGAAGAGACCATGTCGCAGAGGACATTGATCGGATTGGCGACGGCACCGCCGTAATGGCCGGAATGCAGGTCCTTGTTCGGACCGGTCACGGTCACTTCGAGATACGCCAGGCCGCGCATGCCGCAGTTGATGGAAGGCACCTTGTCGGAGATCATGGTCGTATCGGAGACCAGGATGACATCGGCCGCCAGGCGCTCCTTGTTGTCCCGGACCCAGGCCGGAAGGCTGCCGCTGCCGATTTCTTCCTCGCCCTCGAAGATAAACTTGACATTGTGGCGAAGCCTCCCGCTGCGGAGCAGGAACTCGAAGGCCTTCAGGTGCATGAACAACTGCCCCTTGTCATCATTGGCGCCGCGGCAGTAAATCGCCTCCTCGCCCGTCGCGGAATCTTTCGCGATGACCGGCTCGAACGGATCGGTCCGCCATTTCTCGAGCGGCTCCGGCGGCTGGACATCGTAATGGCCGTAGACCAGGACGGTCTTCCAGGAAGGATCGAGGATCTTCTGGCCGAAGACGACCGGATTGCCGGCCGTCGGACAGACGGCCGCTTCGTCGGCGCCGGCTTCCAGCAGGAGGTCACGCAGACGTTCCGCACAGCGGATCATATCGGGTTTGTGTTCCGGTTTCGCACTGATGGAAGGAATCCGGAGCAAGGAGAAAAGCTCTTCAAAGAAACGGTCTTTGTTCTGCTCAATGTAAGTTTTCATGTCTTAGTGTCTTGGTAACTGCACAAAGATAACGAAAACAATGCGGGAATCCAAAGACCTTCGCCGCCGGAAAGGGCATACAAAAAAGTCCCGGACGTTTGTCCGGGACTCTCGGTGAGGACTCGCAGATTCGAACTGCGGACCTCCTCCCTGTCAAGGAGGCGCTCTAAACCAACTGAGCTAAGCCCTCATTTCCATTTGGGAATACAAAGATAGGCATTTCCTGTGAATCTGCAAACTTTTTACCCAAAAATTTAAACAACATCCTTGAGTTTTTCCTGCGCGTAGGCACGGGTGACCCGGAACGTTTTCTTCTTGGAAGAAGGGGCCTCGAACATCGCATCGTCGAAGATCTTCTCGCAGATGGAGCGCAAACCTCTTGCACCCAACTTGTTATTGATGGAAGTGTCGACGATCAGGTCGAGCACGTCGTCATCGATCTCCAGCTTGATGCCGTCCAGTTCGAACATTTTCTCATACTGGCGGAGAATCGCATTCTTCGGCTCGGTCAGGATGGAACGCAGGGCCGACCTGTCAAGATGGTCCAGGTACGTGATGACCGGCAGACGTCCGATGATCTCCGGGATCAGTCCATAGGCACGCAGGTCCTGGGCAGCCACATACTGGAGCAGGTTATCCTTGTCGATCCGCTGCCGGGACTGGGCGCCGAAACCGATCACCTGGGTATTGAGCCGCTGGGCGATCCGGCGCTCGATGCCCTCGAAGGCACCGCCGCAGATGAAAAGGATGTTCTGCGTATTGACATGCAGGAATTCCTGCTCAGGGTGCTTGCGGCCTCCCTTCGGCGGGACATTGACCACATTGCCTTCCAGCAATTTCAGCATCGCCTGCTGCACCCCCTCGCCCGAAACGTCACGGGTGATGGACGGATTATCGCTCTTGCGCGCAATCTTGTCGATCTCGTCGATGAACACGATGCCGCGCTCGGCCTTCGCGATGTCGAAATCCGCCTCCTGCAGGAGCCGCGTCAGGATGCTCTCGACATCCTCGCCGACATAACCGGCCTCGGTCAGCACCGTCGCGTCGACGATGGTGAACGGAACGTTCAGCATCCGGGCGATCGTCTTGGCCATCAAGGTCTTGCCGGTACCGGTCGGGCCGACCATCAGGATGTTGGACTTCTCCAGTTCCACTCCGTCGGCGGCGTCTTCGGTCAGGTTGTGGTTGATCCGCTTGTAATGGTTGTAGACGGCGACGGACAGTTGCTTCTTCGCCCGGTCCTGGCCGATAACGTACTGGTCCAGGAACGCCTTGATCTCCTTGGGCTTCATCAGCGGCTCGATCCGGCCGGCCGGTTTCTTCGCCCGTCCGGCCCCCTGCTCCACCTCCGCCACGTAATCGGCGGCCAGTTTCGCACAATCGGCGCAGATGCAGCCATCGATACCCTGCAGCAGGAACGGAACCTCATGGTCCGCCCGGCCGCAGAACATGCAATGCCGCTCGGAATTCTTCTTTGCCACGGTCTTACTTCTTTTTACGGACGAGGATCTCGTCGACCATGCCGTAGTCTTTCGCTTCCTGGGCCGTCATCCAGAAGTCGCGGTCGCCGTCGGCGGCTACTTTCTCAACAGGCTGGCCGGAATGCTCGGCGATGATGCCGAAGAGTTCGGTCCGGAGTTTCTCAATCTCCTGGGCGGCGATGAGGATGTCGGAAGCCTGGCCCTGGGCGCCGCCGAGCGGCTGATGGATCAGCACGCGGGAATGCGGCAGGGCGCTGCGCTTGCCGGGAGCGCCGGCGCACAGGAGCACCGACCCCATGGAAGCGGCCATGCCGGTGCAGATCGTCGCCACGTCGGGCTCGACAAGCTGCATGGTATCATAGATACCGAGGCCGGAGGAGACCTGTCCGCCGGGGGTATTCAGATACAGGGAAATGTCCGCGGAAGGATCCGTGGAGGCCAGGAAAAGCAGCTGGGCCTGGATGATGTTGGCGACATCGTCGTCGATCGGCACGCCGAGGAAGATGATGCGGTCCATCATCAGGCGGCTGAACACGTCCATGCTGGCGACGTTCAGCTTGCGCTCTTCGATGATCGTGGGGTTGATATAAGCGTCCAGGGCGCTCTGATAACGATGCAGGGTCATGGAGCTGAGACCATAACCCTGAACCGCGAATTTCTGGAATTCGTTGTTGTTCATATGCAACTATTTGAGTTCACGGAATTTCTCGACGGAGATCTTCTTGGAAGCCAGGCTGATGACGTCCTTGACCGCGGCGATGACCTTCTGCTCCTCGACGCTCTCGGTGACGCGGCGCATCTGGTTCTCGTCCTTCATGACGTTGCGGGCGGCATCCTTGATCAGTTCCTGCGGGACATTGCCCATGCCGTACATCGCATACTGGTAGGCGACATAGGCCTCGGCGGCTTCCTGGAGGTCCTTGTCTTCGATCTTGAGGCCGTACTTGCCCATCAGGTAGTCACGGACGATCTGCCAGCGGAAATCGGCGGCAAAGCCCGGATACTCGGCTTCGATCTGCTCGGCGGTGAACTTGCCCTCGTTGATGCGGAGGAGCCAGCGCTTCAGGAAAGCGTCCGGAAGGGCGATGTCGGCCTTCTGGAGCAGGTAGTCGCGAATATCCTTGGACAGGCGGTAGTCAGCCTCCTGCTTGTAGTTGGCGGCGAGGCGGGCGGCAATGGCCTGGTCGAATTCCTCGGCGCTATGGACCTGATCGGCACCGAAGAGCTTGTCATAGGTATCCTGGCTCTCCTTGGCGGCAACGAAGGTACGGACGTTCTTGACCGTCACATGGAACACCGGGTTCATGCCTTCGAGCTCTTCCTTCTTGAGCTTCAGCATGGAAGCGCGGTCGGTCTCGTTGGTGAAGGCGACATTGACGTCGACGTCGAACTGGTCGTCCTTCTTGGCACCGAGGAAGAGCTTGCGGGCGTCGCCCTCGACGTTGCGGACGGCGATGTACGCATCCTCGACCTTCTTCTCACCATTGTCAAGATCCGCGATGACGAAATCTTCCTCACCGGCCTTGGCGGCATCCTCGAGGGTACCGACCTGGCGGAGCATGTTCTCCTTCATTTCCTTCTTGGCGGCCTCGGTGACATTGATGTTGTAATACGGCACCTTGTCATCCTTGGTCAGGTCGAAGGTCAGTTCCTTCGTCTGGGCGATGTCGAACTTGAAGGTGAAATCGGAACCGGACTTCCACTCGTTCTCAGGCTGGTCTTCGCTCGGAAGCGGCTCACCGATGACGCGGAGGTTGTTCTCCTGGATGAATCCGTAGAGTTTCTCGTTGATGATATCGTTGATGGCATCGCCGAGCGCCTGGCCACCATACACCTTCTGGATCAGGGACATCGGTACCATGCCCTTGCGGAATCCCTTGAATTCAGCCCTGCGGCGGATTTCGTTGAGTTTCTTCTTCTCGGCCTCGGCGTAATCGGCAGCGGCGATTTCGAGGGTCAGCTGATAGTTCAGATCGTCGATCTGCGTGTTGACAATGTTCATGATATGCTAGTTATTATTATTTTCGTTTTGAGCCTGCAAAATTACGCAAATATTCGCAATACACCAATTTTAACGACAGTTTTGCAGGAAAATCCGCCTATTTGTTGCGCTTCGGATAGACAATCCGGTCGTGGTACAACTGACTCAGGTACGACTTCAATACCGCCTTGACCGTACCGAGATCCTTCAGGGAGATCGCGGACTCATCCAGCTGGCCGTCGTCGATCTTCGCCTGGACCATCTTGTCGACGAACTGGTCGAAGGTCTCCGGACTGTTGTCCTTCAGGGTACGGGACGCAGCCTCGATCGAATCGCAGAGCATGACCAGGCACTGCTCGCGGGTCTTCGGCTTCTGGCCGTCATAGGTGAAATCCGCCTTGTCGGCCGGGTCTCCCCCTTCGTTGATGTACTTGTTGTAGAAATACCCCGTGCAGGAGACGCCGTGGTGCGACCGGATGAAATCGACGAGGATCTCCGGCAGTTTCTCCTTCCGCGCCAGGGCGACGCCGTCCGGGACATGCTGGAGGATCGCATGGGCGCTTTCCTTCGTGGTCAGTTCCGCGTGGTAGCGGCTGCCCATCGTCTCGTTCTCGACAAAGCACTGGGGATTGTTCATCTTGCCGATGTCATGGTACATCGCGCCTGCACGGACTAGGGCCGTGTTCGCCCCGATGCTGCGGGCCGCCGCGTCCGCCATGTTCATCACCTGCAGCGAATGCTGGAAGGTGCCCGGCGCCTTCTGGGCCAGTTCGACCAGCAACTTGTTGCTCGGATCGCTGAGTTCTTCCAGGCGGGAGTTCGAAACCAGTCCGAAGACTTTCTCGAACAGATAGATCAGCGGATAGCCGGCCACCGACAGGAGGGAACCCAGCAGGAGGTAGATCAGTTTCCGGACGTCATCCCCGGTGAAGGAACCGCTCAGCAAACGGAATCCGATGAAGGTCAGGGCCAGGCTGACGAAGACGATCAGCGCCGTCACGAACTGCTTCCATCCCCGGTTGAAATAATCGAAGACCAGCATGGAGACCACGCCGGCCACCAGGAAATAGACGAACAGTTCGGTACCGTCCTGCACGAAGATCTGCAGCGGAAGCAGGGACAGGATATAGACCGGCAGCACGACCCGCTTGCGGAAGAACGCCAGCAGGTAGAGGGCCGTCAGCGGGAACGGGATCAGGTACAGCAGTTCCGGATACAGATCGTCCGCCACCAAGGCTACCGCCGTCGTCAGCAGGAAGATGAAAATCAAGTAGATGAAGCGGTTCCAGTCCTGGAAGACCTCCGCATTGGTATAGCAGATCGACAGGAAGAAAATCACGACCAGCGCCAGGGCGACCAGGGCGTTGCCCAGCCAGAGCAGGATCCGGGGACCGCCGTAGCCGATGCTGTGCTCGTATTCCGCCTTGTAGGAATCCAGCAGCTGCTGGATCTCGGCCGTGACCAGTTCGCCGCGGGAGACGATCAGCTGGCCGGCATTGACGTACCCCTGCGTCGGAGAGATGAAATCGGCGCTCTGGGCATGGACCAGGGCCGTCGTTTCCTTGTCATACAGCAGGTTCGGGATGACAAGGTCATACACGCCGCAGGCGTTCAGCAGGGAATCCACATTCGCGCCGGCATGGCTTCCGGCCACATCGGCATAGATCCGCGCCCGGGCCTTCGCCACGGTATAGACATTGGAAGTCGGCATCTGGATCGCCCGCTTGTCCCGCTGGACGAAGATGACATCCTGCGAAGACTGGCTCCCCTCCTCGACCAGGACGCCCCGCTCATAGATATTGGTCAGGGCGGCCAGGATCCGGGGCTTCGAAACCGCCAGCCGGCCGTAGGAGAGGCCTTCGGCGCCGCGCAGCACCTGCTGCATGATCTCTTCGGAATACCGGTAATACGGGATCATGCTGGATCCGGCGGCATCCCGTTCATATTGCAATTCTTCCGCCGTCTTCAGGATCGGAAAATCGAACTGGGCGACCAGGTTGTCATACGCCCACGGAGAACCTTTAACATAGTCATAGTTGAACTTCCCGCTGCGCGGGAGAATCAACAGCAGCGCAATAAAAAGGAAACCGAGGGCGGCATAAACCTTCCGCCCGGACGGAAGAATGGATTTCGTCATTGGAAAGGACTGTCTTTTTCGCGGGAAATATACCAGTAAGTCAGGCGATCTGTCAAGTTCGGGAACAGATTGTGGGCCAGGACGGTAGCCTTGCCCAGCGGCGTCAGGGTCATGTGGCTCTTGCGCTTGCGCAGGGCCTTGGCCAGGTACAGGGCGCAGTCTTCGGCGCTCATCAGGCCGTTCTCGTCCAGCGGCGTCTCGCCCTGGGCGGAACCGTCGGCGACCAGGGCCGCCTTGCGGACATTGGAAGCCGTATAGCCGGGCGCGAAGACCAGGACATGGAGCCCGTCCTTGAGGTGCTCGATCCGCACGGTGTCAAGGAAACCGCGGATCGCGTATTTCGAGGAAGAATAGCCGGTCCGGGCCGGAAGGGCGGAATAACCGGCGATCGAAATGACCCCGACGACGGAGCCCTTCGAGGCCAGCAGGTACGGAAGCGCATGCTTCGTGCAATAGACCGTGCCCCAGTAATTGACATCCATCAGGGAATGCAGTACCTTGAGGTCCAGGTCCTTGAACATCGCACGCATCGAAATGCCGGCATTGTTGACCAGGATGTCGATCCGGCCGAAACGCGAGACGGTCTGCTCGACCAGCCGGCGGCAGTCCTCTTCGACGGACACGTCCGTCCGGACGCAGAGGACATGGTCCCCGTCCCCGACGGAAGGCGCCAGGGCGAGCAGTTTGTCGTAACTGCGGGCCGCCATCACGACGCGCGCTCCGCAGCGGCCGAACAAACGGGCGGAAGCCAACCCGATACCGGAGCTGGCTCCCGTCACGATAATGACCTTATCCTGGAAGAATGTTTGATTGTCCATACAGTCAGATTCTTCGCTTCGCTCAGAATGACAAATGCGCAGGATACGGAGATGGATTATTCAATGGTCATGGCGGCCACGTCGTCGCCGTCATAAGCGCCGGCGTCGAGTTTCGCCTTGATCTCCTTGAACGCATTCAGCGTATACTGGACATCCTCCATGGTATGCGCCGCCGTACAGACGATGCGGAAGATGATCATGCCCTTCGGGATGACCGGATAGATGACCATCGAGCAGAAGACGCGGTAGTTCTCGCGCAGGTCCTTCGCCATCTTGGTCGCCTGGGCGACGCCGCCCTTGATATGAACCGGGGTGACGCAAGCTTCCGCCTCGCCGATGTCGAAACCGAGCTCCTTGAAACCGTTCTGGATGGCGTGGGTGATCGCCCAGCACTTCTTGCGGAGTTCGTCGCCTTCCGGGGAATCGATGATCTCCATGCGCTTGATGTTGCCGATCACGAACGCCATCGGGAGGGACTTCGCATACATCTGGGAGCGCATGTTCGCCCGCAGATAGTTGATGATGGCATGCGGACCGGCGACGAAACCGCCGATGGAAGCCATGCTCTTGGCGAAGGCGCCGATGTACAGGTCGATCTCGTCCATAACCCCGAAATGCTCGGAGGTACCGCGGCCGTGCGGGCCGAGGAGGCCGAAGCCGTGGGCGTCGTCGATCAGGATGCGGAACTGGTATTTCTTCTTGAGGGCGACGATCTGGTCGAGTTTGCCCAGCGCGCCGGTCATGCCGTAGACGCCTTCCGTGATGAGAAGGACGCCGCCGCCGTTCTCATCGGCTTCCGCGCAGGCCTTTGCAAGGACCTTCTCGCAGTCGGCGATGTTGTTGTGGCGGTATTTGTACTTGCTGCCGATGTGCAGGCGGATACCGTCCAGCAGGCAGGCGTGGCACTCGGCGTCATAGACGATGACGTCGTGGCGGGCGGTCAGCGCGTCGATCGTGGAGACGATGCCCTGGTAGCCGAAGTTGAAGAGGAAGGCATCTTCCTTCTTCTCGAAGTCGGCGAAGATCTTCTCGAGTTTCTCGTGGTAGCGGGTATGGCCGGACATCATGCGGGCGCCCATCGGGTACGCCAGGCCCCAGTCGGCGGCACCCTGGGCATCCGCCTTGCGGACCTCCGGATGGTTGGCCAGGCCGAGGTAGTTGTTGAGGCTCCAGTTGAGCACCGGAATGCCGTTGAAGGTCATATGAGGACCCAGTTCACCCTCGAGACGGGGATACATGTAGTAGCCGAAGCCCTGTTCGAAATATTGGCCGATCGGGCCACCGGAATCTCTTGCGATCCTGTCAAAAATATCTAACATAGTATACAGATTTATTTCTTGTTAAGCATCGATGTTGGCGTAATGGGCATTCTCTTCGATGAACTGCCGGCGCGGCGGGACATCGTCGCCCATGAGCATGGAGAACGTCCGCTCGGCCTCGGCCGCATTGTCGATCGTGATCTGGCGGAGCAGGCGCTTGTTCGGGTCCATGGTCGTATCCCACAGCTGCTGGTCGCTCATCTCACCCAGACCTTTGTACCGCTGGACCGTCACGCCCTTGTCGGAGCCCTTGCCCAGCCGGGCGGTCGCCTCGGCACGCTGGGCATCCGTCCAGCAATAGACCTCTTCCTTGCCCTTCTTGACCAGGTACAGCGGCGGCGTCGCCAGGTAGACGTACCCGTTCTTGATCAGGTCGAACATATAGCGGAAGAAGAACGTCAGGATCAGGGTGGCGATGTGGCTGCCGTCGACATCGGCATCGGTCATGATGATGACCTTGTGGTAACGGAGCCGGCTGAGGTCCATGCGCTTCTCGCCGGTCTCGTCCTCCTTGGCCACGGACACGCCGAGGGCCGTATAGATGTTGCGGATCTCCTCGCTGTCGAACGCACGGTCGACTGCCGCCTTCTCGACGTTGAGGATCTTGCCGCGGAGCGGGAGGATCGCCTGGATGCGGCGGTCGCGGCCCTGCTTGGCGGTACCGCCTGCGGAATCACCCTCGACGAGGAAGAGTTCGCACAGTTCAGGATTACGCTCGGAGCAGTCGGCCAGCTTGCCCGGCATGCCGGCGCCGGTCATGACCGTCTTGCGCTGCACCATTTCACGCGCCTTGCGCGCCGCCTGGCGGGCGGTGGCGGCGAGGACGACCTTATCGACGATGGTCTTCGCCAGTTTCGGATTCTCCTCCAGGTACTGGTCCATCGCGGCGGACGTTGCCTGGGAGACGGCGGATGTCACTTCGGTATTGCCGAGCTTGGTCTTCGTCTGGCCTTCGAACTGCGGTTCGGCGACCTTGACGGAAATGACGGCGGTCAGGCCCTCGCGGAAATCTTCCGGAGCGAGTTCGACCTTGGCCTTCGCCAGGAGGTTGTTCTTGTCGGCATAGTTGCGGAGCGCGCGGGAAAGGCCCATCTTGAAGCCCTGGAGGTGCGTACCGCCTTCGATCGTATGGATGTTGTTGACGTAGGAATAGATCTTCTCGCTGTAGCCCGTGTTGTACTGCAGGGCGATGTCGATCGGGATGATCTTGTCGGCAGTGACGCAGACCGGTTCCGGAATGAGTTCCTGGGCACCGGCGTCGAGGTATTCGATGAACTCCTTGAGGCCTTCCTGGGAATAGAAGGTTTCGCTGCGGAAGACCTGGCGGCCGGTCGGCTTGCTGTCGCCGTTCTCGTCCGTCTTGTACTCGTCGACGAGTTCGCGGCGGTCGGTCAGGGTGATGCGGATACCCTTGTTGAGGTACGCCAGTTCACGCAGGCGGCCGGCAAGAGTGTCATACCGGTAGACGGTCGTCTGGGTAAAGATCGTCGGATCCGGATGGAAGGAGATCTGGGTGCCGGTATCCTCGCACGTGCCGGTCACTTCGACCGGGCCGAGGGGCTTTCCCTTGCTGTATTTCTGGACATGGATCTTTCCTTCGCGGTGGATTTCCGCGACAAGCAGGTCGGACAGGGCGTTGACGCAGGACACGCCGACACCGTGCAGACCGCCGGAAACCTTGTAACTGTCCTTATTGAACTTGCCGCCGGCATGGAGGACCGTCAGGACGACCTCGAGGGCACTGCGGTGCTCTTTCGGATGCATGCCCGTCGGGATACCGCGGCCGTTGTCGCGGCAGGTGATGGAATTGTCTTCGTTGATCCAGACCTGGATGTCATTGCAGAATCCGGCCATCGCTTCGTCGATACTGTTGTCGACCACTTCGTAGACCAGATGGTGGAGACCGCGCTCGCTGACGTCGCCGATGTACATGGACGGACGCTTGCGGACGGCCTCAAGGCCTTCCAAAACCTGGATACTGCTCGCCGAATACTGTTCTTCGGCCTGTTTCATCTCTTCGTTCTCTATCATTTTTCAGTCTTTAATTGCGCTACAAAAAGTGCGTTTTACAGGCATCCCCATAAAACGCACAAATATAGTGAAAAAAAGTCTGTTTTCCTAATTTCGGACCGCCTATTACAGGTTCAAAATGAGGCCTCCGGTGAAATGGATCCCGCTTTCCGGATACAGCGGGTGACGCTGGATGTTCTGGTTCAGCAGATTGCCCGCCTGGGCCCAGACGGAGAGTTTCCGCGTCAAGGCGAACTCGCCCTGCAGGCCGAGGTTGACGAAGCCCGGAATCACCACCGGATCCGCGATGTTCGCCACCTTGCCGCTGCGCTTGTCGACGCCTTCCGCGCTCACGGCGAAGGAGATCCGGTCATGCCAGTTGTAGCGGACAGCCAGTTCCGCCGACTTGGTCGGCGGGAATCCCACCGTGAAATCCTTCAGTTTCGGGGAGCCGTAGTTGAACCCGCCGCGGACGGAAACCGGCTTCGCATCATAAGCGAAGGAGCCCTTCACGAACAGGAGGGAGTAGTTGGCATACGCCATGGACGGAAGCAGGTAGTCCCGCGTACCATCGAAAGGCCGGTTGATCTCCCGGGCGGAATCGCCCATGCCGAGGTCCCAGACCGGGACGACGGCGTCCAGCAGACCGTTCGAGATGATGGCATAACCCGCGGAAAGGTCATAGCGGAACTTGGCGGCGATGTTGCCCTGCACGCCGGCCCGCAGGCGGAAATGCTCGACC
>Ga0256405_10002633_pt1 | contig 40165 bp, 53 predicted proteins | sample RumenRJG_02DNA_FD_189096 | JGI IMG/M metagenome (GOLD analysis project Ga0256405, IMG submission 189096) | Bovine rumen microbial communities from Lethbridge, Alberta, Canada - RJG_02 | ecosystem: Host-associated > Mammals > Digestive system > Stomach > Rumen | place: Canada: Alberta... | reverse complement strand
ATGAGGATCGCCAGCCTCAATGAGATAATCATTCCAAGGCTCTTCGTGATAGTCTATACCTGTGCGCCAGCTGTCGCCCTGACAACGTACGACAACATGATGTTCCGGTATGACGTGCTTTCTATTGATGAGTTCTACTCCATCGAACCCGAGTACACCATTTGGAAGTGTGACGACATCACCAAGTTGGATGAGCGAGTGCCCCCAATAACGTGCGTCAAGGATATAATCCATGAGTTGCTTGAACCATATCGTGTCGAAATACTTGACAGCCTCTTTATCGGCTGTGCCATTCGGTTGCGTTAATTTAAAAGACTTTGCTTTTACGAATCCCTTACGCTGTCCGATACAACCGGAAACATGTGCGTCGGCATCGACATCACGGTAGATATCGAGGAGGAAGCGCCTATTAGGCTCTTCTGCATTGATGGCCAGTTGCCATGCCTGTCGCCATGAAGCAATATCACGGCGTGTGAGCGCGTCTGTGGTTTGCATGAGCTCAGCTATGAGGCGTCTGGCCTTAGTACGGTCTTGCTGCCTTGCGAGGTTAAGTACGCCGTATTTTGTATGTACTGTGGTCTTAGGACCAAATACACTATTGATATAATCAAGAATCTTACCCATAATTACCAGTTGTGTCTAAGTTTTTGTTGAGAATGATAAACGAACTCTCCTCCCGATGCACCAGGAGTGTCTGAATTGCCCGCAAGAGGAAGATTTGGCATGACCTTACCGGCCTGTACACCGGTAAGCCATTCTATCGCCCGCTTATATCGTGTCTCACGGATCTCGAATCCCATCTTGTTGGGGAGAGATGCTACCATATGGTAGAGTGCGATATCGCACATATACATGAGTATTTGTGGATTTCGATCTCTACCAGTCGTAGAGAATATGCTTTGAACGTTGTATTTAGGACGGAGATAACCGGAGATTTCCTCCTGGGCCTCTGCCTCTGCTTGGTTGCGAACCTCCGGAGAAGCCTGCGACAGAACTTTTAGAGCACTGTCACCGATGACAACCTTATAATCTGAATCTTGAATGACCATAATGCTATTTGTTTAATTTACCATGAATTCTTAGGTGTATGTCGATGACCGAAACGAGGCGTGAAACGTTCCTGACGGCCTTGCTTCTGCAGAAACCAGATTGCTGCCTCATCAGCATCAGGAGCATCATCGTGTACTGTGGACCCACGTTCGAGAGCAAGGGTCTGGTCTATACCTGTCTGCATGTCAGGATCATCTTTCTTCTTGAGATTGTAATAGACCAGACCTCGTTCCCAAAGCGGAGAGACAGCCTCTATACGTGCGATCTTATCCGGCTTCTTGCGCTTATCTCCCATAATAGGCAACTGATAGCCACGGAGAAGCCCCTCTGCCTCGAAATCATCGAGGAGTGTATCTTGCATGAAGTTTGCCTCCATATAAAATCGGATAGCTACCTTATCACGAGTTTCCTCATAGAGGTTATAGAGCCAACGTACCATCTCACCGACAGAACACTGACGGACAAAGGTGTCGATAAGATGAAGCTCCTTACCATATTTGCCCCAAAGACGACATGCCTTGTAGTCGTTTGTGGTCTTTGGCTTGAGTGATGGGTCTGTGTAGCACACAAGTGCATCATACTTGGTGAGTGGCGGGAGATTCTTATACTTTATCCAATTCTCGCGGAAGATTGAACCAACGGTGATCGGGTTATGCATCATTTCCTTTTCCCAGGCTTTGTAACCAACAAAATCACGGTATTCCTGTGCTTCCACTTTGGTCCACTTATCTTTCCATATCGGTTCCCCCTTGTCATCAATAGCCTTAACCTTAGAAAGATAGACACCATCTGTGTGTGCAATGTTGTATAGAACAGAGTTCTTGGATATGAGATTGCCGACCATGATGAAACGGCCGCGACCGACATCCAGAGATCCGAAGAGTGCTTCCTTTACCCATTCTGTAAGCTCACGGACACGACGCTCATTGCGACAAAGTTCATCATCATCAAGGTCATCAATGACAATGTAGTCCGGTCGCGCTTCCTTATATCGAAGACCACGAGGTGACTGTCCTCGACCTCGTGCGAAGAAAGCGACTCCGGAATTGGTGACGAATTCGCCTTCTTGCCATTCTCCAAGATTCTTCTGCTCGCCAAAATCATTGATGATACGCTGGTTGAACTCCAGTTCAGCCTGTATGTCACCAAGAAGTGTGCGTGCTGAGTCTTCTGACTTGCCGACAACAACCATGACATTGATGAGCCGTTTGGGTTGGAACATAAGCCACAGAGGTATCATGACATCGAAATGTGTTGATTTGGCATGCCCACGCGGCCACATGAAGACGGCCTTCAGGTTAGGAGTGTTCTTGACCTTACCGGCAGCCTGATTGTGGAAAGGTGCATTCTTGATGGTCTTGATGACCTCACCGGTCGTTTTATCACGCAGTTGTACCCAGTGTGGAAAGTAATATTCACAGAACTGCTGATAGTTTCTTTGCAGCTTTACTATTCTCTTGGTCCGTTCTTCATCACTTTCGCTGACATTAATGATTTCTGTGAGCGACTGGATATGCTGACAATGTTCCTTCCATATCTCATATGCTTTTTTCTGTTCGGTATTCATAAGCCTAGATTATTGGTTGACCACCATTGCCGAGAGTCTCGATAATGAATCTGTCCTGGTATTTGTTGATGGCCTTGATGAGTTCCGGTGTAATCTCCGGATCTGTCTGAGCACGATATTCCAGCCATTTGGAAAAAGCCATGAACGTTTCGATGAAATCGACCACAGAGGCTTTCTTGTCAAGTTTCTGTATCGTAGACGCCATCTTGGCCATACGATCGGGAAGCTTCGCAATAAGTTCCGGGTCTTTAGACCTGTTCACGGTCTCTACAAGATCATTTATGGATGTAAGGAGTTTGTTGACAAGTTCAGGACGGGTCACCGTAGCTGCTGCTCGCTGTTCCTTCCAACATTCATTGTTGACCCATTTAGAAATCGTGTTTATATGTACACCAATGACCTCGGCAATTTCGGATTGTCCCTTTCCAGCCATATATAGCGATCGTGCTATCGATTTCTTCTTTTCTATTTCTGCTTTCTTCATATAACTTTTAGTTTAAAACTGTTGCAAAATAAGTGAATTTGCACTTGAAAAACAAGAAAGTACGCAACGGTTGCAGATAAGTATGCAGGTGCTGCGCAGTTATTTGGAAATATCCCCAAAAGAAGTTTATTTTGCCAATGTTTAACGAAAATAGACGCAAGAAAATAAGATGAAAAGACTAAGACTCAGTGACAGCAGTGTGAACTCGTACGGATCGAGATTGATAACGCAGGGTGGCGATATTAGCCAATATGAGAAGAACCCTGTTCTACTCTATATGCATCAACGTGGGACCGTGATCGGATATATCAAGGATATAAGAATCGAAGGTGATGAGATAACTGGTGAACCAGTCTTCGACGAAGCCACTGAGCTATCGAAACAGATTAAGACACAGTTCGAAAAGGGTTCGATAAGAATGTGTTCTGTTGGCGCGGACATCCTAGAACTATCAGATGATCCAGCCTTACTATTACCAGGTCAGACCTGCCCGACCATTACGAAGTGGCGTTTGTTTGAAGTGTCGATGGTTGATATCGGAGCCAATGATAATGCTATCGTACTAAAGAAAGACGGAAAGGTACTAGAATTGGGCATGGGGGCTGAATCACCCCTACCAAAACTCGAAAATTTTAACCATAAAATAGGAAATGAAATGGACATAAAAACTTTAGCTTTGGCACTTGGACTTGAGGCAACAGCCACAGAGGAACAAGTGACAGACTCTATCAAGGGTCTCGTAAAATTCAAAAAGGAGAATGAAAGTTTGCAGAATGAGTTGAATGAACTTAGAAAAGAAAAGGAAACTCTAACGCTTGGTCGTATCACTAAGATTTAAGGGGGGAAAAACCAAATGTATAAAATTGGATAGAGAGTGAAAAAGACGAGAACCCCTCTATATATGGGGAAATCGGTAGAAAATAAAGGAAAAATGAGGGAAAAACCAAATGTAACAATCATGTAACATAGAGGTGACGAAATTGAATGGTGTTCAAAGACTGTTCAAATGAAAATATAACATAGAAGGAAATGGGAGGATATATCGATGCCCTGGACATTCGAAAAAAGATGTTTTTTCTGTTCAACTTCCGTAGGTTCTACGAACTTATTATGGTATCTTTGCAATGTGTTAAAAGAGAGTTTCTGAAAGATAAATTCATTTGTTAAACTTGAATTCATTTGTTAAAAGGTGGATAGTCATTGGTACAACAGCGGTTGCCTGATGACTATCTTTTTTTTGCCCGTATACTATTATTTTAATAATTATATTATTCCTTTTATAGCTTTATTGGAATATATTTATTATCTTTGCGGTAATTAAAAGATACAAATATGGGAAAAACAATAGTACATGTACATCTGCTTACAGGCATTTGTAATTATAAAAGTCATTGTGATCTTTACTTTGGATCCATAGCAGCCATTTTTAGCCGTTTTAAGGCCTCTGATATAGGGTTCACGGAGACTTATCTACGTCATGCTAATTTAGGCTCTGTAATCAATAAAAAAGTCATTATCAAGCGTTGTGAGGTGATCGTATCTCCTAGACGTGGAATAGAGGTCGGGAAAATGACGAAAAAGTAAGAAAATAGTGTTCAACTTTCTGTCATATCTAGGATTATTTAACTACCTTTGTATCATGAAGTTGTGCATATTTTCTTATATCTAAAAAGAGTTATAATAATTATTAGTTTTTCTTAGAGTTAAAAAGGTTAGTGGTTAACAAGGAAAGGCTGCCAGTGATGGTAGCCTTTTTTTATGTCTTTGAACACCCTGTTCAAAGCGAAAAAACATAGCTGGAGGGACACTTGGGTGGACACTTGGAGGGACAAGAAATGATAAGGAAAAACCAAATGTTTTAGTTGGGTGGACACTTGGGTGGACACTTTTAACTAAATTTGAAGTACTTTCAAGGGCGAAAAGGGACAAAAACAAAGGAAAAAACGGCTAAAATAACGTTTTAGATGGGCAAAATACATCAAAAAATAACGTTTTCGGGGAGCACTTTACAAGTGATGATGCTGATAATCAGTGAGTTACAGAAAAATACCTAAAAATAGTGTTCAATTTGGTTTTGGAAGGTTGGGAAAATGTGGTATATTTGCGACATAAACTAACGCAAATGCCGCATGGAAGATTACAAAATAACAAGAGAGCAAGAAGACTTTTTTGATATAGATAGATTGAAATTTATATTGGAAAGAAGCAATAGCATTGCCAATGGTGCAGATGCACATTTACAGAAGTCAACAGACCGTCTGTACACTATATTTGGCTTTGTTCTTACCATATTCTTGGGTATTACTGCCTATACTTTCAATCATACAGAGGATATGCTTGTGTTTATTCCATGCACAATACTATCTCTTGGATTAGGAATTGCAGGAGCGATGCTATACAGTAAGGCAATGATGAAACACAGAGTAAGATGGATAGGAGAATTACCATCTAACATGATAGATGACAGCCTTATCAAATGGTTTAGGGAGCATGAAAAACCAAGCAAAATACCAGAAAAAGACCTGAAGATGCTTATTTGTTCTGCTTTAGAGCAGAATGAAAGAACATACCATGTGGATTGTGAATCTATAGATAATAATGTGAAGGTGCTAAGGATTGCATCGATAATAATAGGCATAACAATAATAGCAGCTATTGCTGCTGCTATTATCGTAAATTACTAGGTTTAATTTTCAATTCGTTTTCATAACGATCTTTTGTTATTGCGCGACCAGGACGTTCCTGGTCATTTTCTTTTTTATTATCTTCCATAATATATAGTATTAAAAGAACTTACTGATACTACCTATTACCTTATATATATAAAGAATTTCAGACACCGCATATTCCTTTTCGTCATAGTTCTCGATGTTAATAGGAATGAAACGAAGCATTCCTGGTTGCTTAGACTTGCGTATGATCTTAATTGTACGGATGGAATCCGTTACGACTGCATATATTTCCCCATAAAGAATGTCTTCTACTCTACATTTATGAAGAGCAATAATATCCCCATGATTGATTTTAGGCTCCATGGAGTGTCCGCTGACATTACACCAGAAATCAGCTTTGTCGAATCCTTGTATTTTGATATAGCTTTGGGGAACTATTGCTTGACAATTGAAAATCTCGTCAAATCCTCCAATGAAATCAACATCATAATAAGGTATTCCTGTTCCCGGAATGTTGGATACAACTTGTTCAACGGTATTGGGCGTATCATTATTGAACATAGCCCCCTCACCAGTAAGCAACCATTTTGTAGAATATTGGGGATAATTTTCAACTATAGCCACAAGCCATTTTGATTGAATGTCTGTATTATTAGCTATAGCACGTGATAAGACGCCTTTACTTGCGCCTATCAAACGTTCTAAAGCACCTATTTTTATGCCTTCGTTTTCTGCTAATTTTTGAATACGAGATAAAAAATCCATCATAAAGTTGAAAAATATCCCCATTTTTGTTTGGAGAGTTGAAAATTATCACTATATTTGCAACGTGATTAAATGTTGAACACGCTACAAAGATACAATTATATCTTTTTGTAAGCAAGTAAATACACTAAAAAATTAATTATATGCACAAGAAAATTGTACTGGACTATGGAAAGTCCAAAGAAATCGCTTCTGTGATGAAGTGTACCAAGGAAATGGTAAGTAAGAGCATTAACTTCAAAAAGGACTCCATCCTAGCCCGTAAGATCCGCCATGTGGCGGTCAGCGAGTATGGTGGAAAGCTCTTCGAGTGGTAAATTAGAAAGCACAACTATGAAAGAGGATCTAAGAAAAATCTATGGCGAAGAGTGGACATGGTTAATGTCACTCAGCATGAGCCAGAAGCTAAAAGTGGCATACTTTGCCATTAGCTTGGTTGTGGCAACCGGAGTAGCTGAATGTAACTGGTTTTTGACTACCATCATTTTAGTCAATGTCGTTGCCAGTGCATTAGTAGTGAAAGACGCTAGAATTAAAGGACTTAAAGAATAAGAAGATATGGCAACAATAAAAGTATATAACGAATGCTGCAGGGTGATGCGCAAAGTAGGCTATCACCGAATGGTCAATGGTGAATTTATTCCATGCTTCAAGCCTGATATGAAGATCTTAGGTTTCGAAAAACTGGTTAGCGAAATACAACTTATGAGTTGCAGCGAAAGCGAAAAGCGCAGACACCTTCATGAGGATGACATCCTGAGGTGCATGTATATAGAATTGGAGTCGCACTTCGACTGTCCCATCAATAGGGCCGGTAGCATCTGCTCTATGGGAGATTCCAAGAGAATCAGCAAAGTTAGCACAATCAAGTAGAATTTGTTCTAGATTCTTTTTTGCAACATCAACAGACGATGCTTTAGTGTCTACCCAAAACTGATAGACAACGAATGGGTCCTTTTTTAAGAAATCACGCATATTTTAGAGTTTAAAGGTTGATGGTGCAAAGATATAAAAAATAAGTAAATGGAGTATTACAATAACCAACTGTGTGTGAGCTATGATGAACTATCACCAAAGGTCATCAATAGTGAGACGCTAAAAAAGAACGTTACAAGACACAACATCGTATGTGCCAGACGTGGTGGTTATGGTCATGCTGCTCTATATGTCTTCCAATCCCTCCCAGAGAGATACCGCAAGAAATTCCAAGAGATATACGGTGATGCCCTTCAGGTCTTGAAAGACCAACAGATGAAGGATAATTTCGAAAAAGATGATGCAGCCCGTAAATATTATGAATCGTTTGAATACGATTTGAACGGTGTTCAAACTCATCTCTCAGAGAAGCTCATAGAAGAATATACACTCAATGCCAGTATCATGAATCTACTCATTGAGCGACTGAATGATCTGAAAGCCAACAGCCACGCCCTTGGAGCAGGACGAAGGAGTGATCTATGGGATATCGTCTATGCACAGAGTGAGAAGATGAGAGAGTTGGTCGGACACACACTACCTAGTTCGATGGCCCGATTGAAGAGCAAGATGAAGGACTACAAGAAAAATGGTTATCATGCGATGATAAACGGGCGAATAGGTAACAGTAACACGCTGAAGATAACACCTGAGGCAGCAAGGATGATCATAGCCATGAAACGACAGAAGAAACCAGTTCTGAATAACAGTCAGATATTCGAAGAATACAACAGAAGAGCTGCAGAACGAGGACTAAAACCCGTGAAGAGCGAAAAGAGCCTTGTACAATGGCTGAACAGTCCATCAATAATTCAACTGTGGTATGATGCTGTGTATGGAGAACTCAAGGCACACATCAAATTCGACAGGCGCCATAAGACCGCTTTGCCAACGATGAGAGACAGTCTGTGGTATGGTGATGGCACCAAGCTGAACCTATTCTATAAGGATGATCAGGGTAAGGTGCGCACAACGAGCGTGTATGAGGTGATAGATGCCTATAGTGAATGTTTTCTTGGATTCTGCATCAGCGATACCGAAGACTACGAAGCACAATACAACGCTTACCGTATGGCCATACAGGTGGCCAAACATAAGCCATACGAAATTGTGTATGATAACCAAGGTGGACACAAAAGAAAAGGCAGCCAGGACTATTTCGACAACATCTGTCACATACACAGAACCACGACACCTTACAATGGGCGTTCCAAAACCATTGAGAATGTGTTCTACAGATTCCAGCATGAAGTGCTGCACAAGGACTGGAGGTTTACCGGTCAGAACATTACTACCAAGAAGGATGATTCGAGACCAAACCTTGAATTCATAGAAGCGAACAAGTCGCAACTATATACACTCGATGAACTGAAAGCAGCCTACGTGAAGGCACGTCAGGAATGGAATGAGATGGTACATCCAGCGACTGGTATAAGCAGAATAGAGATGTACAACAACTCAGTGAATGAAGGTACACCTGAGGTGACAGTATCGGATATGGTGGATATGTTCTGGGTGATGGCAAGCAGACCATGCACATTCACGGCAAACGGGCTGGAGATCACAATCAGCAAAAAGAAGTTTGTATATGATGTGTACACAGAACCTGGTCATCCAGACTATGATTGGAGACGGGAACACACCTATCAGAAGTTTTGGGTGAAGTATGATCCATACGACCCGACAAGTGTACGCTTGTACTGGAAGGACAAAGCCGGTGAGTTGAGATTCGAAAGAGTTGCGGAACCATACATGGTAGTACAACGTAACATCCAGGAGCAGACTGCAGAGGACGTGAAGTTCATCAGAGAGCAAGAGAAGGAAGTGGCAAATGCCCGCATCAAGCGACAGGTGGCAGCGAGGGCCATCGAACAGATGGAAGGAACGTCACCGGAACAACTTGGTCTGAACTGTCCGAAGCTGAAGGGCGTCAGAGCAGCGGTGAACAGACAAATAGAAAAACGTGTCAACGTCTTCGCCCACGAACCTTACGAACTGTCTATTGGAAAAGTGACAAAGATAGTCAGTAACCTTGAATGGACAGATGTAGAACAGCCGATCAAGTTGGACGAAAAGAAAGTAGCAGGTAAATTATAAATCTTTAAATTATAAGAAAATGGAAGAAATTGAAAAGAAACAAATCGTAGAGGATGTGAAGCGCTATGTCGCTCACTATCCAAGTCAGAACAAAGCAGCTGCAAGTCTGAGTGGTATCAGTTCGGGAACATTGAGCAGTATCTTGAATGGCAATTGGACCAATATCAGCGAATTCATGTGGAAGAAACTGGTCGACCAGGTGGGACAACATACAGAGTCAACAGGCTGGAATATCGTGGAGACAACAGCCTTTCAGGAGATAAGCTATGCCATGGATGACGCCAAGGATGTGAAGAACGTAACGTGGATAGTAGGAGAAGCCGGATCAGGCAAGACCACAACGGCAAAGCTTTATGCCGACAGCCACAATGAAACATTCTACATACTGTGTAGCGAGGACATGCACAAGGGCGAATTTGTTCGCACCATAGCAAAGAAGATCGGTATAAGAAGCGATGGCTATACCGTAAGAGAACTTTGGATGGAGATCCTGGACAATCTGGTACAGATGGATGCCCCATTGCTGATCTTCGACGAAGCCGATAAACTGATAGAAAGCGTGTTCCACTATTTCATCAGTCTGTACAACAACCTTGAGGACAGATGCGGCGTCGTATTCCTCAGTACAGACTATATCAAGAGACGTATCCGCAATGGACTGAGATACGAGCGCCCTGGATACAAGGAATTCTATAGCCGAATAGGCAGAAAGTATTTTGAGATAGAGCCGACATCACCACAGGACGTATATGCGATATGTGCGAACAACGGTATAACGGACCGCAAGGAGATCAATAAGATCATCAAGGAAAGCGAAAGTTGTGAGTATGATCTTCGACGAGTAAAGAAGTCTGTACATCGCGCGAAAAGAATAAAGGAATAAACAGAAAGATTGAAAGACATACAATGAAAAGAGCACTTACTGTAAAAGAAGTTTTGAAAGAGAAGAAATCCACCTTTGACTTTGAAGGACCATGGCGAGAAGCCTTCGGTGAGCCAGAACGCACAGGCGTCTGGTTCATCTGGGGCAACTCAGGAAACGGGAAATCGTCTTTTGTGATGCAACTTTGCAAGGAGCTGAGTCGATTTGACAGAGTCGCCTATGACAGCCTCGAAGAGGGAGATTCTTTAACCATGAAACAGAGTCTGATGCGACATAGGATGAATGAATGCGGAAGGAGATTCAGCCTATTGAACTCAGAACCCATCGATGAACTAAGAAACCGCCTACAAAGACGCAAGAGTTTCAATATCGTAGTGATAGACTCATTCCAGTATACACAAATGAGCTATAAGGACTACATCAAACTAAAAGAACAGAACCGCAATAAGCTACTCATATTCATCAGCCACGCTAAAGGCAGGGCACCAAGAGGCGGAGCAGCCGAAAGTGTAATGTATGACGCATCGCTGAAAATATGGGTTGAAGGATTTAAGGCATTCAGTAAAGGTCGCTTCTTCGGCCCAACAGGAGAATATACCATCTGGGATGAAGGAGCAGAACGATACTGGGGTGATAAAAACAAAGAAAAATGAAAGAAGAACAGAAAGATTACAAGGAGGGTGATACCATCTACATACTAATGGATGGTGGAGATGCCCACAGATTGGTTGATGACTGGCTTGAACACGATTACCCATGTGACTTACTTATTCATCGATCAAAGAAGAATAAAGGAAAGGTGGTAGTAGAGACAAAAGACCTGATGTGGGGCACCCGTATCGTTAGCTGGCATCGATGTAAACAAGTGACATATAAAAGCAATGATTGAATTATGAGTAGAGTGAGACAGATAATAGAACTTGATAGTCCAACCTTAAAGTGTAAGCGGCAGCAATTAACAGGACTTGTGCAGAAATGCAACTACTGTTGTGGAAATGGTTGGATTTGGGGAAGAGATGAATTCGGAGATGGCGTAAAACTGAAATGCCCGATATGCCAAGGTGCAGGCATGATGCGCCCTTTGATAACTATAAATTGGGAACCGTTATGCAAGAAATAATAAATTATGCCCAGTTCTATGCGCTTTTGAAGCGTATGCCATACGTGGGGGACAAGGAAGACTTGAAGCGCGAACTTGTATATCAAGGCACGAATGGTCGTACGGAGAGTTTGAAGGAAGTGACGAAAAACGAATACTCGCAGATACTTTCGATAATGAAAAAGGCATGTCCGAATGATAAGCCATGGCGTGAAGAGTTGAGGAGACGAAGGAGCGTATGCCTGAAACTGATGCAAAAGATAGGTGTCGACACTACTGACTGGTCAGCGGTAAACAGATACAGCAAGAGTAAGAAGATAGCCGGCAAGGAGTTCAGATACCTCAGCTGTGATGAACTGAACGACATGTCTATCAGGCTAAGGATGATACTAAAGAAACAGAATAATCAATAACAACTTAAATTAAAGGATATGAACAAAGAAGAATTTTTAAAGAACCTCTCAGCAGAGGATGCAGATGATCTGTTGAAAGCATTGCAAGCAAAAAAACAACAGGACAAGGTGAACAAGCGTGAGGCATACGAAAGTTTGCGCAAGGACTTTATGGATGACGTAAGGATAGCCGTACTGCAGCTACGTGATGAAGTCGTCAAGTTCAAGGAGACGATGGATAAGAACAGTGGTGCCTTCCGTGATGTGATGGCAGAGTACGGACAACTGCGACACGATGACCAGCAGGGATTTACCCTCATAGAGGGTGACTTCAAGTTATCGGTAAAGTTCAACAAAGTAAAACAGTTCGATGAACGTGCCGATATGGCTGCACAGAAGCTAATAGACTATCTGAGTGCCTATATCGAAAAGAGCGACAAGGGAACTGAAGACCCAATCTATCAGTTGGCAATGAGCCTACTAGAGCGCAACAGGCAGGGTAAACTTGATTACAAGAGTATCTCGAAATTGTATGAACTTGAGGATAAGTTCGATGATGAGTACAAGAATATTATGGACTTGTTCCGAGAAAGTAACGTTGTCCAAAGTACCGTTACCAACTATTACTTTTGGCAAATGGATGAGAAACATGTTTGGCACAAGATTGAGCCAAGTTTCTGCAGAATATAATTAGAAGAGCACCCCATGGAGGGTGCTTTTTTTTATGATAAATTCTAAAACTGTTCAACTTGTTGGAATTGTATGATATTTTTTCCTATTTTTGCATCATGGCGAAAGGAAGAAATCAAGAACTATTGAAAGAACGAGATCAACGAATCTTCGAAAGATACTACTACTGGACAGAGCAAAGGCGCATACGATTCGATGATGTGCTTACTAAACTGTCGCAAGAAGAGTTCTTCCTAAGCGAATCAAGAATATTACAGATAATACGAATGAAGATACGGGAAGGTGCTACATGTGAGGGACATAAATTATCAAAGCCCTTATTTTGTGGATTTAGGAATGTGCTGAAGAAAAGGACTAGCTGATAGCTGGTCCTTTTTCTATTTAATCCTTATCGTTGCTATTTTCTTCCGTTCAGGAACGGATATGATGTCCGTAATAGTAGTAGTGTAGAAGCTCTCGTACACCTTGATTCCATGGTTCCCTGTATAGAAACGGCTACGTGTACGAATGAGTACACCATCGTTACTTTCATTATCAACGGAAACACGATGACCTTGTATAAGTTTATGCAGATTGCTAACCATCTGTATACGTTCTAACACCTTACCAAGAGTGCCAGATGTGTAATGAGTATCATCATAGCAATCGATAAGCAATCGAATGCGAATACTGGTATCACCTTTTTGGTTGAGACCTTCCATGTTAGACCATGCTGTTTCCTGTTCCTCTACCAGTACTGCAGGGAATGCTAATGGATACATCCAATTTCCATCCTGGTCAAGATTTTCCAATTGACCATAGTCTTCATCTACAACTCGTATTTCTGGCATGTTTTGACCTATGAGATTAATGAGGTCGGCAAGTACATTTTCCATTACTTTATAATTTTAGATAGTTCTTTTTGAATAGTATCTTCAATCTTTCTGTTCAATTCGGCAGAATCGCCCATGAACTGACGTTGAGGGATATGAGCATTGATGGTTATTTTGCTTTTCTTAGTGAGAGCCAAGCCACGCCATTTTTGAGCCTCTGGGGGAAGTTCCTTTGGCAGTGTGCCAGACTTAACACCAGAAAGAGAATATGTCATTGCCCATGCAAACTTACGCATCTTATCAGTTACTGCAGGATGAGTGGTTATGTTGCCACCCTCATTATGAATGCTGGCGTAAGGAACAGAGTCTATGATAGACACTTGACCAACTGCAGGATGAGATTCGATAGAACTCATAAGATGATTGCGATTAGAGGTAAGTGGACCATAACGACTATCAGCACCAGGGAGATTGCTCATTTGTCGTTTAGTCTTTGGCCATGGCCGAAGTCCACTGTTAACAAAGCCACTTCGCCTGAAATTCTCTTTGAAATGGTTGACAGCCATAACGCCAACTTTTCGAGGTAATTTGTCGTTGACCACCTTGATAACCTCATCTTTTAGCTTAGAAATGTTAATTTCGAAGTTTTTTGCATCCATTTTTGAAAATTTTCTGAAAAATTGACGTAACTTATTGATTTACTTTGTACTTTTGCAGTGGTTAGAGCCATTGTTTCTTTATGAACTTTGACTCCAACCTCTGAGCGGGGAGTAACCCCCGTTTTTTATTTGTATTTTCCGCTATAAGTATAGCATTTTCTTCCATGTTTTACTATTATTATCCTATCTTTTGAAGATTGTTTCAAATAACCTTTTATAGTTCCACTAATAATTTTCCTTGATACAAATGTTGGAATTTCTAATATTGCATTATCAGCCTGTTTTTTTGCTGACTTTATTCTGTTCAAAATATCGTTATGATATTTTGTATTGTCAGATGATTTTTCAATATTAACCATACTTTTTCCATCAAAGAAAAGACCACCAATATAGAAATCTGGATTTTTTCTTTCTTTTACTCCAGGAGGTAATAAAGAGGAACGCAAATGTGCTTGCTTAGGATTTTGAGGATCAAGACGTGGAAGCAAATAAACTTTACGACCTATCTTTTCTACTAAGAAATCGGCAAGTCTTTTGTTTTCGTTAACCTCATTTGCTCCATGATAAGGTGACGTGTAAACCATACCATGATGTGAAACCTCATAAGATTCAATAGAAGGTGGCGTTATATCTATATTTTTTTTCAAATCATTATGGGCGTATTTCATCGCATTTCCTATTTTGCTACACTCATTACAATGTTTCTTTTCATTTCTAAAGAATGATTTAGCTTTGTTCTTGATGCCTTTATTGAAAGGACATGAATGACAACTATTAGGATAGTAAGGATGAGTATCAGAGAACATTTCACCTGTTTTACCAGGATTACTTTCAAGTCCACGTTGTGGCTTGGCGTACTCCAATTCTTTGGGACGTATCTCTGACTCATCGGTAGCCTCCAGTGAACACTTACAGTTCCAACGATCGCCAGGATGATGTTCGTTCCAGAACGGATCATCAATAGGCAAGGTGAGTTTCATCTGCCAATAAGCCTTATGTGCGCTATCAGGTTCTGCAGCTGTTGTAGGCATCCAACGAAGATTAGGCAAGATGTCCTTGTTACGTTCGAATTCGCGCCAGTCTGCTGCAGCATGTGCACGAACTATGGCCGTGTTATATTCTGTTTTGAGCCAAGGTCCTACATGATGACTGGCGATGCTGCTTACATCATCCTTCCATTGAGCGAAAGATTTTAATTTACCATGACCATCCAATAACTTTTTAGCCATATCTTCACCCATCTGATGAGTTTTCATAGCAGCAAACACCTCATTGCTATGTCTTAAAGCGTTAAGGAATGCCTCCTCGTGAACAGGATAGTTGGAGCGTGACAACCCCTCAACAGTACCCTCATTGATGATACGAAGTATCTCACGCCACATAATAGGCTCTATATCATTGCGAGTATCAAAGCCCTTATATATCTTGCGCAAGAACGTATGCAACACATCCATGTTGAACTCAAACGAAGCTGCATTGTCGAAATGTGTATGATTGTGTCCACAAGAACAGTTGCCACCACCGTAATAAAGAGAATCAATTAAAAGTCTGTGTCCGCCCCTTTTGTTGTCTTTGGGGCGAGTCCAAAAAAACTTCTCAAATTGTTTTTGAACGATTTTTGAACGGTGTTCAAATCATCTTCATCCTCTTTTCTGTGTGAATTGTTCAGAGCCTCACGCAAAGCTTGTTTCTGCGCTTCCTTCTCTTTTTTTATTGCTTCATAGTTCTGAGGTTTGGTGACATGGAAAGTTTCATAGAGATAGTCATCGTCAATAGGAAGTCCCATAGAGTTGAGCTTTTCAACAATTGTTATCTGTTTCTCTGTATCGACTTTACCTTGCTCAGCATATACGAATTCGCCACCAGTAACATTGTAGCCCAAATTCTCGAAGATAGGCAACATCTGATAGTTGAGTACATCAAGGATGTATTCACGGTCATCAGCATTTAGATCGTTCTCTTCGTCCTGGTGAACTGTACCCAAAGCCTGAGTACCTGTATCCTGTGCTTCTGTAGTAAGGGTGTTGCCAAGAACGAGCACAGACATCTTTTTATCGAAGTACTCGCAGAACTTGGAGTAAAGCTCTGTTGAACCAGACTTCTGTGAAGACTCAATGATATTCATGTTGGAGCCTTCAGGATGGATATATACAGCGTTGACACCCTGTTTACGTGCATCCTGAATGAGTTTCTTTCGAGCTTCCTCGTCACCTGCAGGATAGGTATATTCACGGATTGGCATACCGAAGATGTTGCAGTATTTTGCCCAGTCACTAATGTTACCACGCTTGTATAGCACTCCAATCATGAGCACCATGAGTAAACCAAGTTCACGAGATTCTCCCACCATCATGGTATTATCGAAAGCCTCCATTGGAATACCAGACAGATCACCCTCATTCTTTAATATCTGACGGGTAACAGGGTTGAAGTTCTTGCGTGGAATACTGATATAACGGATATGGTTGTCCTCGTCAAGATAGAATTGGAAAGCAGAGAAGCCCCAGAATTGTGCATCTACGATTTCCTTGCGCAGCTTCTTGAACCAAGGCGAACGCAATTCTCTTGTTATATCCTCGTCAATAGTGCCGTCAGCCTTATGAAATTCAATCGGGAAGCGGGTAACACCACGCAAACGCTTATTGATGATACCTTCGAGATGAAGGTCAAGGTGATAAGATTCGTAGAGGTTGTATAACTCCGTGCGGTAACTATACTCGATGTTCTGGGCAGACCTGACTGCATCAATGAATTTTTTGATGTCAAAGAAGAATATCTCTGGCATCTGCATAATAATGTCAGGAACGCTGTTTCCACCTGCATATCCTCCAGTCGTAATATGATTGTGATTACGGCTATTGTCTGTTCGCTTGTTCGCTAATGTATACTTTCTTTTCATAATCTTACATCTCAGTTGGTCTTACTTCATCGGATACTATCTGCCAAGGGCTGTTGCTTGCTGCTTCTTCTGCCGGAAGGCGTGGAGCATCGGCTATTGTAATGTCACCCTTCATCACTCCTTTGAGCCATTCTATAGCACGGTCATAGCGTGTCTTGCGAATCTCTGACATCTTATAAGGATTATGCTGGCAGAAGATGTGATATACAGCTATATCAATAGCCATCATGAGAATAAGTTGGTTACGGTCAGAACCCGTTGCAGAGAATATCTCCTCTACATCATAGCTCTTATTGAGATAGCCTTTCATTTCGGCTATAGCCCTATCTTCGCAGATTTCGATAATCTGCCTATCCTGAGTTGCAGAGTCATTGCGCGTTAACGAATCAAGGATTTCACGGTGAATCGTAGCATCATAGTCTTCCAGTTGTATGAAGTTCGCCATTGTATTTAAAATTTATAATTTGAATCAAAATCGGATAAGTCATTATATGATATAGTATCAACAGGTATTTCAAGATTGATGCGCCTGTCCACCTGCACCTTTGCACCCTCACAGGCATCAGGACCATCGGCAGGATATGGCAGATGTGTCTCGAAGAGCGAAAACTGGTCTATCAGGCGCTTCATGTGAGGATTGTCCTGTTCGTTTTCGTTGAATATGAGTAGCCCCAGACGGTCGAGCGGTTCGAGAGCAGCTTCTATACGAGAAGCCTTGTCTCCCTTCTTGCTTGCATCACCCTTGATATGAATATCAGTCTTTCGCTTTTTATTCTCTTCACGTATCAGAGGACAGAACACCTGCTCATAGAATGGATCCTGGAGTGTGTTGTTCTCAACGAGATAGAATACGGGCGTTTTACCACCGACATAGTCCTTGATCTGAAAATACCAGTCTATGAACTCAGAGTTTAATGAGTGGTCAAGAAACGCTTTGATAACATAGTATGTCTGTCCAAGTTTACCCATGAGGATAAGTGACTTGGTTGATGAATCGCTCTTCTTGCGGTTAGATGTTGAAGGGTCGCCATAGGCGATGAGAAACCTGAATTTTGACAATGCTGGCACTTTTCCAAATGCAAGGTTCTTGAACACTGTACCATCAACAACAGGATTATTATAATACTCGCCTTGTACTGTTTTGCTTGATATCTTAGACAACGTTCTGTCTATCATTTCCTCAGTGTTTTTTTGTGGCCATGTTGAATGTCCATTCTTGTCACGGATGTTGACGATGTCCCAATGATTAGCCATTTGACCAGCTCGCTTAACACAACAATCCTTAGCAATGATATTGCCACACCATAATATCAGTGTAGGCTCAGATATAGAACGTGTTGGATATAGAGCCTTTTCGAACCAATCCCATTTCTTTTTAAGAGTCTCAATGTTACGGCAATCTTCATCCGTATCATAGTCGTCCATATAGATGATGTCTGGACGAATAGCCTCATTACGAGCACCACGAGGTGCAGAACCAGCACCAATGGCCATAAATGTTGCACCATTCTTTATTTTAAACTGGTCCTGTTGCCACATTCCTAAATTAGTCTGATCGCCATAGAACTGACGCAAACGTGGGTTGTGTTCAAAGTTAATGCGATAAGGTGTGAGTAGTCGTGTAGCAGCCATAATGGTTGCAGAAGCTAACACGACAAACTTTTTGCGACCTGTCAATATGAGATACATCAGAACGAACATAGCGATGGTTGACTTTGCCAGCTCACGAGACCATGACAGAACCTCATACCATTCATCATGTTCTATGATACGCTTGATAGCTTTCTTGTGGAAATCGGCAAAATCATATTTGGCATACTTTGGAAAGAAGTATTTTATCCATTCGACAGGATCTTTTTCCAAAGAAGCTCGTTTATGCTCTATTTCCAATGGCGTGAGCCAATCTTCTACAGGAATGTCGGCTGACATAGCCTTGAAGTGCTCTTCCCATCTTTCGAGTGCTCTTTTCTCTTCTGCTCTCATCGCTTAATCTGTGATTTAATGAAGGTGTCAAGATATGGAGAGATAGTTTTGCATACCTCTACATCAGTTGCACGCAACCAATTAGTAAACTTGATGGCCACATTTACAATGTCGCTGATACCAACATCCTGTTCTAGCTTTTGTATAGCTGCAGCGAGTTTGACTAAAGTATCCGATTCCGCATTTGTAGCGAATCGGTTACCTGGTTCACGCTCTGCGATATTGTTATTGATCTCCATGATCTGTCGTTGAAAGTTAGCAATGATCTTATCCGGAGTAATTGACGCAGACGCTCTTAGTTCCTCCCAATCATTCTGTTTTATCCAACGAGCGATTGTTTGTCGGGTCGTTCCGACCTTTTCGGCAATCTCTTCTTGTGTGTAATTGCCAAGATAGAGAGTCTTAGCAATATTCTTTCTGTCGATAGTTGTATTTGCTTTTGCTACCATGTTATTATAACTAAATGTGCAATGCAAAGATACGTGATAAACACAGATAAATGAAAGCGTAATTTTATCGTAGCGTTCTGTAGCGCTATAATAAACACTCTGTAGCGCTATGATAAAAATGAAGTTTGCGAGACTGAAAATTAAATGTGATATTTGCGGAAAAAATAAAAATTATGTCACGAAAGCATACATTCAAATTTAAGAACTTTGCAACACCAGAAGATGTAGGTACAATACTTATGTATGGTGAGATTGGTGATGGTGAAAAGTGTGACCCAACCAATGTTGTAAGTAATATAATGTACGGCCAGACCTCTTATAAGGAGTTGTATCTACGTATCAACAGTCCTGGTGGCGATGTGTTCGCAGGTATGACAATTCGTGCAGCAATGTTGACCTGTCCTGCTAATATCACAGTATTCATAGATGGGTATGCTGCATCGATGGCTGCTATTATTGCTCTGTCAGCCAAGAAGGTTATGATCTCACCTTATGGCAAGATCATGTTGCATGCTGTGAGCGGTGGAGCAAAAGGCAATGCTGTAGACTTGGAACGTACGTCGAATATGATGCGAAACCTAGAAGATGATCTGGCCAACATAATTTCTAAGCGCTGCAATATGACAGCTACAGAGGTGAAAGCAAAATACATGGATGGAACGGACCATTGGATTTCAGCACAAGAAGCTTTGGATATGGGACTTGTAGATGGAATATATTCCATGGAAGAGACCCTTACAGACGCAGAACAGAGTAATATATACGCTTATTTTAACAACCGACTCGAAATCGAGTCACAAAATGATAATAACATGGCATTATTAGATGATTTGAAATCAACGCCTATGTTCGCTAATTGTGCGGATGAAAAGGCCGTAGTGGACAAGGCTAAGAACTTGTCGGAGAATGCGACAAAGCTTGAAGCTCTTGAAAATGCAAACAAGAGTCTGAAAGCAAAGCTTGAAGCATCAGAGAGCAAGGAGATTGAAACCTTCCTGAATGCTGCTATCAAGGAAGGCAGAATCAAGGAAGAACAGAAAGAGACTTTCAAGGCTCTGATGAAGAGTGATCGAAAGAATACCGAAGCTCTCATTAACAGCATCAAGCCCCAGAAGGCAGGATTGGTTACAGAGTTCATCAATCAGGGTTCACAGGCTCAGTTTGAGAACAAAGATTGGGACACATTGGATAAGGAGGGGAAACTCTCAGAACTGAAGGCAACCAACCTTGCCAAGTTTAAGGAACTTTTCAAGGATAAATATGGTGTGGAATACACGGAAGAGTAGTATTTGAACACTGTTCAAAAATCATTCAAATATAAATAAAATAAAGAATTATGGCACTGAACAAACAAATTTGGCAGAATACTATTGTAGAGAATTTCTTCCCAGAGAACTCATTCGCTGCAAAAAGTGTTGATGACAGTCAGTATGTGAACTTTAAGACTGTGCATATCCCTAATGCTGGTTTACCAAGCGGCGTCAAGAAAAATCGTACGGAGTATCCTGCAACAGCAACGCTGCGTGAAGACCACGATAAGGAGTACACCATTGATGAGTTTACCACCGATCCTGTACATATCTCAAATGCGGAGACGGTTGAGCTCAGCTACGATAAGCGTAACTCTGTTATTAATCAGGACCGTCAGCAGCTGATCATGGTAGCTCATGAGAGCCTGTTGCGTGAGTGGGCTAAGAATGCGACTATCGAGCGCTGCACTGGTAAGATCGTGGCAGCTGAAGGTAGTCATGTTACTGGTTACCGCAAGACCATCAGTAAAGCAAATGTGTCACATCTGCAGTATCTCTTCAATAAGGACAATATTCCTGTAGAAGGCCGTTATCTCCTCCTTGATGCACTCATGTACCAGGATTTGATAGACGACCTCACCGAAAAAGAGCTGATGGCATTCCAGCAGGCTGCAGATGTTAAAAAAGGTGTTGTCGGTCAGCTGTACGGCTTCAGCATCATGCAGCGTTCATCTGTCCTGGTAGAGAATGCTGACAATATTAAGGAATTCGCAGCAGACGAAGCTGCAGCAGACAATCTTGCCGGTATTGCATGGCAGCAGGATTGCGTGTCACGTGCTCTTGGCGATGTTCAGATGTTCGCCAATACCAATGACGCAACCTTCTACGGTGATGTGTATTCATTCCTGGTTCGTACAGGCGGTTCAAAGCGTCGTTACGACAACAAGGGTGTTATCGTACTTGCTCAGGCTGCAGCTTCTGCATCTGTAGAAACATCAGAGGGACCATCAGAAACACCAGAGGGACCATCAGAAACACCTACAGGCACACCTACTGAAGTGTGAAGGCGAGTAAACAGATGTTCAACTTAAAATTGTAGAATATGTCTTTACCAAAGATTAAAATACAATTCATGAACGGTCAGTTAGGAACTGTCAGCGAATCAGCTGACGGTCTCCTGGCACTCGTTATCAGCGCAACAGCTGTTAGCGATAAGTTCGCTCTGAATACACCATACACTATCTATCGCCCTGATGGTTTGAAGGAACTTGGCATTACCAAGGCTAACAATGCAAAGGTTGTAGATGTTGTTACTAACTTCTACAATGAAGCAGAAGAGGGTACCAAAGTGGTTGTGTATGGTATTGCGGCAAGTGACACTATGACAGATTTGTGTAATAAGAACACAGGTGCATTGAAAGACCTCATTCTTGATATGAATGGTCAGTTACGTGGCATCGTGATTATGCCAGGCACAGAACCAACAACAGGTGCAGATGGATTGGATGCTGATGTCTTTTCTGCTCTGCCAGTAGCTCAGGCCTTGGCTGAATATGCTACAACACAAATGTATGCCCCTTTGTTTATTGCTCTCCCTGGCATTGGTTATGATGGCAGTTCTGTATTAGACCTGTCTTCAGAAAACTATAACCGAGTAATGGTTGTTCTTGGCGATCAGAAAGATTCAACAATGGATGTGGATATGGGTACATTTGCAGGTAGAGTGGCAATGACACCTGTTCAGCGTAATATTGGACGTGTGAAGTCAGGTCCTATTTACCCTAACAAGATGTATCTTGGAGATAAGCTTATCGGATTGCAGACAGATGTTCTGGATACTCTCTATGATAAGCGTTACGTGTATCCACGTAGATATACAGGTCGCAGCGGCTATTACTATATTGATGACTGTATGGCTTGTGATCCAACCGATGATTACGCTTCATTGGCAAATCGAAGAGTCATAGACAAGGCTTATCGAATTGTGTATAACACACTTCTTGATTGCATTCTTGACGAACTGGAGGTAAATGACAATGGAACATTGCGTTCGGATGTTATTCGCTATATCGAACAGACCGTTGAAGATGCTATTGATAGCGCAATGACAGTCAATGGAGAGCTATCTAGCAACAGCAATGGCGAAGGCTGTACTTGTGTCATTAATCCAGACGTGAATGTTCTGGCAACATCGAAGTTGGAAGTAACTATCAAGGTTAGACCTCACGGCTATGCTCGTGATGTAGAGGTGAAACTTGGATTTTTTGTAACCAAAAGTGAAGAGTAAAAATGATTAATACACGTGAATACGAATGGTCTGACATTACTGTCAACCTTGCAGGTCGAAATATTACAGGCTTGCGTGGAATCAAATACACAAGCAAACAGGACAAAGAAGTCTTGTATGGCAAGGGTAACAAGCCTGTAGGTATTCAGCGAGGCAATAAGTCGTATGAGGGTTCTATTTCTCTTCTGCAGAGCGAATATGAAGCCTTGAAGGTTGCTGCAGGTGGTGATATTCTGAATATGCGTACCAATATTGTTGTGTGTTATGGTAATCCTTCTAAAGGTGAGGCTACAACAACTGATACACTTATTGGTGTAGAGTTCACTGAAGCGCCTCACGACTGGAAGCAGGGCGATAAGTACACAGAACAGGAGTTGCCAATTATTTATTTGGATCAAAAGTAAAATCAACAAATTATGAAGAAATTTAGCGAAAAAGAGATCTCTGATCTCAAAAAGAAGCATGGTGAACTGTATTGTATCACTGTTGAAGGTAAGAGCTGTATAGTTCGTAAACCTAACCGTCAGGATTTGTCTTACCTATCTGTAGTAAAAGACCCTATCAAACTGAGTGAGGCTACACTTAATCAGTTGTGGGTTGCTGGTGACGAGGAAATCAAGGAGAATGATGACCTGTTCCTTGCGGCAGTTGCTAAGATGGAGGACGTGATGAAGGTCAAGGAGGCTGAAATAAAAAAGCTTTAGAGGATGCAGAGGTAGAGGCAGACGATTTCGAAGCCTCTGACATCCTCTTCTACGATACTCTATTGATGTACAATCTGTCGATAATTCCAGAACGGTATCCAGATGAAGTGTGGGCGCACCATATATCTCATCTTCTAAAAATTAAAGAACTCGAAAAGAACGCAGCGAAAGATGGACAGCATCGTTAAGTTTCTCATAAAAATGCAAGCTGACTCAGGAAATGTGCTTAGTGTAGCCAAGCGCACGACTGAGCAGCTTGAACATGTCAATCAAAGGGCCACCGCAGCAGGACAGAACATAAGAAAAGCCTTTTCGTTTAGTAACTTAAAGTCATCTCTTTCTTCTATCCCTGGTATGGACTTTTTGATGAATCCTTATACGATGGTTGCTGCAGGTGTAGGTGCGATTGCTAAAATCGGTTCGCAAGCAGAAAAAACATCTGTGGCATTCAAGGTTCTTGTGGGCGATGAGAATAAAGCTGCTAAATTGTTAGGGGATATCAATAAGTTTGCGAATAATACTCCTTTTTCTAATTTGAATGTGGAAAATGCAGCACAGACAATGTTGAATTTCGGAGTATCAAGCGATAGCGTGATGAGTAAACTTAAAATGCTAGGTGATATCTCTATGGGTGATGCTCAGAAACTTGAATCCTTATCGCTCGTATATGGTCAAGTCAATGCTGCGCAGAAACTGCAAGGCCAGGATTTGCTTCAATTCATTAATGCAGGTTGGAATCCTCTGAAGGAATTACAGGCAATGACTGGCAAATCATACAAGGAACTGCAGGAAGCAATGTCGAAAGGCCAAATAACAGCTGATATGGTTACCAAGGCAATGGAACATGCTACTGCTGCTGGTGGACAGTTTCATGGTATGATGGAAGCAACTTCGCAGACTGCAGCTGGTAAGATGAGTACCGCTTTGGGATCATTACAGCAAAGAATTAAAGACATATTTGATAAGCTGAAATCTACTTTTATGACAGCCATATCGGTATTTCAGACCGTTAGCACTGCTGTTATGGATATTGTAGAGAGTATTGCAACTTGGATAGCAGAATCAGATACGTTGAAGAAAATCTTTGGATTTTTAGCAAAGCTTACTATTGGCTTGTTTTCCTGGCTTTCAGGTGCTGTTAAATCGGTCATTAAGTTTTTTAATGATTGGGGCACAGAAATTGGATTCGTTGCGTCAATGGTTGGTGGTGCTATTGCAGTATTCTATACCTACCAAGCTTTGTTGTGGGGCATAGTGTTAGTTACCAAAGCTTGGGTAGCAATACAAGCTGTTATCGATATTCTTTTAGACGCTAATCCTATAGGAATAGTAGCAATGGCAATTGGCGCAATGACAGCAGCTATTGTATATTGCTGGAACAAGTTCGCTGGATTCAGAGCTTTCATACTCACTATGTGGGACACATTGAAAGGATTCGGCAACATCATTAAGCAGTTTGTTATTGATAGATTTGTCGGCTTGCTCGAGGGCATAAAGGGTGTTGGATCTGCTCTTGCTAAGCTGTTCAAAGGTGATTTTAAAGGTGCATGGGATACTGCCAAGGGCACTGCAAGTAATCTGTTAGGTGTAAATGCTGGAAAAAATGCCATATCAGCTACTCAAAACCTAGTAAAAGGTGTATCTTCTAACTATAATACTCACCTTACACAGGAGCAACGTAAAAAGGGACACAAGAGTAGTACAAAGCAATCAAAACATCAGATTGCGACTCCTGGACTAAAAGGTTCATATTCTGAGAATATTTCTTTTGGAGCTGGTGATGGTGACAAAAAGAAACATGGAAGAAAAGGCACTTCGAAAACAGCAGAAGCATTGGCTACAGGTGGCTCACGTAGTACATCTATACAAGTGCACATAGCCAAGTTCTTCGACAATATCAATGTAACCATGGCAGATAAAGCTGATACTGCAGAACTGCAACGTATAGTTGTGGAGTGCATGAACAGAGCATTGGCAATAGCAACTTCAACTGATAGATAATATGGCAACATCAAGATTCATACTACAATCTCTCGCAGCAACGGTGATGTCGAAGGTGAAGATACCACCATATTTACCAAGTATGTCCATTAAGGTATCAACGGTGAAATCGGATGAGTATTCTGAACTTGATTCTATGTCTGATCAAGAACTTGGAGATATTATCCGTACCAATGCCAGAGGTGTGCCCATGACAGCCCCATTACGCTTTCAATTGGAAGAACCTGGTGCTGTTGAATGGCTATTCCCTTATGAGCCGATGATTAGTATCAATGGGCAGAATAGACTAATACGTCGATATGTTTCCAAAGGGAAAATTAAAGGATCCATCAAGGAACGCTGGACACAGGATGACTACACTGTAACTATTGAGGGAATACTTATCAGTGAAGACGGACATTATCCAACGGATGATGTAGAGAAGCTAAGAATGTTTTGTGAAAAAGGACATGTCAAGGCTCTCTCACCTCTTTTAGAAGTATTTGGTATCAATCAATTAGCAATTGAAAGTTGGGACATTCCATTTACATCAGGTGCTACTAATCAGAACTATACTATCACATGTTATAGTGATGATATCTATAAGTTACTGTTGAGTCGTGATGATCTAAATATGTAAGAGCTATGTACACGATGATATTTAACATACAGGTTGGTGATTACAAGCTTGGAATGCTTGATAAGGTGGAGATACACAAAAGCGTGGAACTCCTTGCTGATACTGCTACAATCACATTACCATCAGCTCAGTATAACATTGCTCTTGATGTTGAATCAAAACTGAAACTTGGTGATAAGGTTACTATAGGGCTTGGTTACAACGAGACAGGTCTCATTGCTGAGTTTCAAGGCTATTTACAACGCATTAGTACTGATGGTGGTAACATACAACTGATATGTGAGGATGATCTCTATCTGTTCCGTAAGGCTATTCCCAATGATCAGTTGAAGAAAGTGACTATTGAAGCTTTGCTGCAGAAGGTGGTTAAAGGCTGTGGTTTGTCTTTGGGTATCGACTGTACCTATAAATGGACATATGCCAAGTTCGTTATAAACAACGCAACTGGATATGATGTACTGAAAAAGGTGCAGGAAGAATGTGGAGCTGATATCTATATCGCTGACGGTAAGCTACATGTGCATCCTCCAGGGCAGATGACTGGCAAGGAACGTTTCTATGATTTTTCCAAAAATATAGAAAAGGAAGATCTTACCTATCGCAAGGCTGAAGACAAGAAGGTACAGGTGATTGTGAAGGCTCTTATGCCTGATGGTACTGTTAAGGAGATTGAAACAGGAACTACAGGAGGTGAAAAGATTGAGGTGAAGTCGGCAACAACCGATGAAGCCTCTATGAAAGCCAGAGGCGAACTTGAAGTAAAACGCAGGAGCTTTGATGGCTTTGATGGTAGTATTGCAGGGTGGTTGATACCTGAATGTGTTCCTGGTGACAGTGTAATGCTTCATGATGGTGATTATCCATATAAGGATGGAACTTACTTTGTAAACTCGGTCACAACGGAATTTGGTCAGAATGGTGGAAGCCGAAAGGTTGATTTAGGATTCAGATTGAGTTGACTATGGATGAATACAGAAAATTAGCAGATAACTTGAACAATTTGGCTAAACCCAATGGTTGTTTAGCTATATATCAAGGCATCGTGACAAAGGTGCATGGTAGTCTATGTGACCTGCAGATTGGTAACATTCTTATTGAGGATGTAAGATTGAAAGCATCAGAAACAACTGATGATGGAGAAATTCTACTAGTTCCTGCTATTGGTAGTGCTGTAACCGTTGGAAGTCTGTCTGGTGATTTATCGCAGCTTGTAGTGATTGCCTTTGATAAGGTTGACAGCATTAAGGCTACAGGGACAATAACCATCAATGGTGGTAAGCTGGGAGGTATGATTAATATCAACGACCTTACTGCTAAGCTCAACGAATTGGTGCAAAAATACAATAGTCATACCCACACGACACCACATGGAGTATCTGGTGTACCCATAAGCTCAGCTGCGAATTTTAATGTATCCGATTATGAGGATAATAAAATAAAGCATTGATATGAATGGTATTCAAATGATAGATTATTCTCCGGCTGTATCTGTAAAAAGGGATGAAGACGGACGGATTACGCAAGGACTTGTCGTAGGTGATATTCTTGCACAAAATCAAGCCTTGATACTGCAACTCTATCATGGAGAGAATAAGGAGTATCCTGCTGTAGGGTGTGGCATTGAAGGTATGCTCCTGGACCAGGACCCTCTGTATTGGCGCACTATCATTAAGGAGCAACTGGAGATGGATAACCAACAGGTGGAATCGGTCAAAATAACAACGACCTCAATAAAAATCAAATCAAAGTATTAGCGAATATGATAACTCATTTTTTTAATAAAATTCAGATGATACTATCAACAGAAAGTGGATGGCTCTCATTAATGGGAATGATGATTGCGAATTATTTCGCTGGTTATAGACTATCAGTATCACTTGTCGTTCTACTCGTATTTCTCGACCTGGTATGGGGTATTGCTTCTAGCATCAAGCAAGGCTCCTTCGCTAAGAGTGAGCTGGCCAGAGATTCAATATCGAAGATCTCTGTATATGGCTGCAGTATTATTTCTTTTATTGCAATTGATAAGCTCGTCGGTATAGGAAGTGGCATCACTACTACTATTATCTGTGCTGTCATTATGCTGGTTGAACTATGGAGCATGATAGCTTCGATGCTGATTGTTTTCCCGAATATGCCTTTCTTGCGGGTGATACGGCCAGTGCTCCTGGGAGAAATTGCCAATAAGCTTAGAATGAGTGAGGATGATGTGAAAAAATATTTAGAAGAAACAAATAAAAATGAGAGAAATTAGAAGAATTTTCGTGCACTGCACGGCAAGTTGGAAAACTGCTACGCTGGAAGATATCAAGGCTGAGTTCAAAAAGAAAAACTGGAAGGCTCCAGGCTATCATTATGTAGTAGATTATACAGGTAAGATTCACCAGATATGGCCGGAAGATAAAGTGAGCAATGGCGTTAAGGGCTACAATGAGACTGCTATTAATGTTGCCTATATTGGTGGCATCGAAAACAATGGAGAAAAGATTGTAGAAAAAGATACTCGTACACCTGCACAGAAATCGGCTCTCGTATCTGTACTGACTATGCTCAAAAAAAAGTATCCTCATGCCAAGATCATGGGACACCGTGATATCAGTCCGGATGCCAACCATAATGGTAAAGTAGATCCGAATGAACGTATCAAGGAATGTCCTTGTTTCGATGCAATGATAGAATATAAAAATATATAGCCTATGAAAGTGTTAATCAGGTGTATCATGGCACTGCTCTTCATGACAGTAGTAAGTTGCAGAGTTCATCGTGATGTAGTGAAGGACAGGATGATAGATACCAGTTATGTGGCTGCTAAAGGCCATGAACAGGCAGTAACGAAACATCAGGAGGGTCAGAATACACAATTGCAAACTGTATATGATAGTACTGTGGAGGAAACGTTTCTCATTATGGAGCCAGATTCAACTGGTACCATGCGGAGCAGAGTGTACAGGTATACGGCCAAGTATCAGGCTAATAGTAATGCGGTTAAGAATGTACAGACTATTAAGGAAGATACTCTCAATCATGCGAATGACTTGACATATCATGCCAGAAGAATGATGGCTACAGAAGAAAAGACTGAGAAGTCAAAACCACCCATCGGTCTTATGGTTACTGCTGCTATCATAAGTATTCTATGGATCATCGCAACAAGACATAGTATGAATCATGAAAATTAAAGTAAAAGAAGGTCAGACATTGATGGATATCGCCATTCAGGAATTCGGCTCATTGGAAGCTTCGCTTGATATCGCCCGATTGAATGACATAAGCATAACGGAAGTACCGGAAGCAGATACAATTTTGGTGCTTCCGGACAGGGTGTACAATCGCACCATGCAGCAATACTGCAAGAATAATGACGTTTCACCGGCTACTGCTGATGATAACAGTGGCATAAACCTACATATCTTTACAGAACAATTTACTACTGAATTTAAATGATTATGGCAAGAAGTGTTGCAGAAATAAAGAAGACTATGACGGATGCTTTTCTCGCAAATGAAACTTTGCGTGAAAAATATGGTCTGAGAAGTAATTCTACCTGGAGTGAAAGTTTCTCGCCCGTCAGCCTTGAAAACATTATCATATACATCATTGCATCGGCATTCTATGTGCTTGAACGCATCTTTGATCAGTATCTGATAGATGTGGAACAGAAAGTGGACGGTGCAGTTGTGGCGAGTGTTCCGTGGTATTATAAAATGGCACTTGCATTTCAATACGGTGATACACTTGTTTTGAATAAACGTACACAAGCATATGAATATGCTAACATCAATGAAGCAAAACAGATTGTTAAATATGCAGCTGTTAGAGATAAGGGGACAAGTGTACAGATCCTTGTTAGTGGTGATAATGCGGGAAGTCCTTGCCCGCTTTCAAACGATGTTTTAACAGTGTTCAAACAGTATATGAACCGTGTTAAAATTGCAGGAGTTGTGTTGAACATTACAAGTAAGGCGAGCGACCATGTTCTTATTCGGGCCAATATCACAATAGATCCTCTGGTACTTGATGAGAGCGGTGTGATGTTGTCTGATGGGAGTAGGCCAGTCGAGTCAGCCATCAAAAACCATCTTAAGAATATTGTATATGGAGGAACATTCAACAAGACAAAACTTGTAGATGCCATACAAACTGCTGCAGGTGTCGTAGATGTCGACCTCATCGAATGTAGATACAGAGCAGATGGAGAAACATCCTGGACAGTATTGGACGGTAACAATTACGTTGGAAAAAGTGGCAGCTACATTCCTGATGAACTTGAAAATAGTTTGACGTATGTGGTACAAGATTGATTTTAAAAAACTCGTAATGCAGTTATTGCCTCCTATTATGAGAAGCAAACTGCTTCTTGCCATTTTATGGGTTATGATTGTCCCATTGCAGTATCTGTATGCTAGATTTATCGGCTTAAAGCAGGCTGTAGATGATCGGTTGAATATAACTGGAAATGTACAGTATCTGGAGAAAGCTTTGAATGATATTTTTTTTCTTGATGACTTGCAGATACATATTGAGACTCCGGAGGAGGAAAGAGTTCCTTCGTTCTATTTTGGGAATGAAAATCAAAGAGCCAATATCATGAGGACTACATCTGAAGAAGAAGGATTTGTTCTTAGAAAGAATGGAGAAAGTGGTATCAAAGTGAACTTTAAGGTGATGGTACCCACTTTCCTTTGTACATCATTGGAATCAAAAGATAATGATGAATATCATTGGAGATATTTAATGACTATAAGAAATATAATAAAGATTTATAAACCAGCTGGACGTACATTCAGCATAGAATTATACGATTATGAATAAGGTTCTATTCAATACGGGAGGACAGCCCATCTATCTTGATGATCTTGAGGTTATCCAGAAGTTGGCTTCAGAATCACTTCCTGAAATTTTAAATTTGGTGGTGAGAAGTGCTATACCATCCTATGTTGGTTCATGGACTTCGAATGAGATTTTGGGTAATCTCATACCTATGGGGACTGTGTCAACATCTTCGAAAGGATTCTTTGTTACACCATTCTGTCTGTCATCGAGGAACGATGAAACCAGAAAGGTAGTACTGCAATTTATTGATGGTGGATTTTTGTGTATAGGCAATGATTTCATTAAATATGAGGCAACAGAAATAGAGGTTGATTATGGCTCTCCTTTTTATATCATCATTAAGAAAGACAAACATGACAACAGAACGCTTGATAATGGAGAACAGGCTCCATGTCAGGAACATAAATACGCAATTATCTCCAATGAACGTTCTCAGATCGATGAATGCTATTCGTCTGACCAGTTTTGTAGCTTGACAGATGCAATATATAACATCATTAAAAGTAAGATCGATGTAAATGCACGGAAATGGACAAAACTTAATGTGCATTTTCTTTCCGGTTATGGTGGTACCGTGGAATATCGCGAACTAACAGATTGTTATCGCTTCAGGATTAATATAGTATCTAATAACAACACAGATATCTCAGGTTCTATACCATTGTTTGACACATACGAAAGTGGATGGCCTGGTAACATTCAAAATACTATAAGTTGTATGTTTGGCGCTGGTGGTGATGACGAAACCTATCCTTCTTATATATCATTTGATGGGGAAGGTAATGCTCGTCTACATTGCATGTCTGCAAATCCTATCGAATGGCGCCCTCTTAATTGCCCAGTTAATATAATTTTTGAAATTCCTAAATAACATGAAGTCAATCTATGAGTTAAACCAAACAGCTAATCGCCTCCGTGGAATCACAGAGGTGAATAGCATCAGCCCAGAAGACACTTTCGGGTTGCAAAGCGATGTGTTGGAGTATATAGCCGACATGGAACGGAATTTGGAGGGATTAGGTATTCGTAAGGTTTACACGTCAGTTGCTGCAATGGAAGCTGATAGTCAAAATCCTATTGGTACTAATGGTAAAGCGCTACGAATGGGACAACTTGCGATAATCTGCAATGTTGATAATCCATCTATGGTTGAGAATGGTTCCATTTACGCATATAGGAAAAATGAAAAAACGTGGATATTGATTGGAAATATCAACAATATCTCAACGGAAGAAGCTGAACTTATTGCAGAAACCGTAATGAGAAGATTTATATCTATTCCAAATTCTGAAATTGATAATTTATAAATTAAAATAATATGGCAAAATATCTAGATTCAACAGGACTCTCATATTTTTGGGAGAAAATTAAAACTTGGGTGCTTAACTCGATAGCAAGTGGAGTTAACACCGTAAAAGTCGGTAAAATAACAGATGGTGCACGTATGGATTTTTCGACGGACTCGGTTACTATGACAGAACGTCATAGCAATACTGATACAGTGAGTGCTGTTATAACCAAGAGCGGCGTACAATGTACTGCTAGTGACAATAACCATGTTCTTCTAGGTGGTGGCAGCACTAAGATTATAGGAGGTGCTAATGGTCTTGCAACGCTCGATAGTAATGGAAAAGTGCCTTTGGCTCAACTAGGCAATATTGACACCACAGTCGCTGAAGTTGTTACAGCACTACCAACATCTAATATCAAGAAACATCTTTATCTTATCAGAGCATCTTCTACCACGACGAATAATATCTATAAGGAGTATCTCTATATAGGTGATCCTTCTGCTACCTATGATGCAAGCAAGTGGGAAGAAATGGGAGAATTCTATGCTAATATAGATTTGACACCCTATGCTAAAGTTGTAGACTTAACCAGTCATACAAACAATAAATCTAATCCTCATCAGGTAACTAAGGCTCAGGTTGGGTTGGGCAATGTCGATAACACATCGGATGACAATAAGCCTGTCTCTACGGCTCAACAGACTGCTCTCAATGGCAAGGTAGATAAAGTGTCAGGAAAGGGGCTGTCTACTAACGACTACACAACTGATGATAAAAATAAGTTAACCGAAGTGTACAATGTGCTTCATCATAAAGCTCAGTTAGGTGGCAGTGATCTTCTTCAATTTAATTCACCAAACGGCTCGGACTATTGTTATATCAATTGGGAGGGACTTTCTGTAGAAAAGGATACGCCTAGAGGTGATTTCTTCGGGAAGACTTATGGATTTGATGGTATTCGTATCATATACACTGACCCCTCAGGGTCAACAAGTGACAAAAAACTTCTGTTTCCTACTCCTCACATCGATAGAGCTTATCTGTTAACTGAAGAAGATGTAGAAGCTATTCCTGCTTCGGTAATTAACGCTTTAGCTTAATTCGTATATGGGAACATTTTTAGATACAACAGGCTTGCAAGCCTTATGGAATAAGATTAAGTCATGGGTTGGTAATAACTACCAGCCAAAAGGCTCTTATGCAGCATCAAACCACACGCATAACTATGCTTCGACTGTCAAGGTCGGTAATACGGCATATAATGTTAGTGGTAATACGATAAGTATACCGGCTTATCCAAGTACATCTGATTGCGTTAAAGAAGTGAATGTCCAAGGTAGTGGAAATGTGTTACGTAATGTTGTAAAAAATGGAGATAAACTAGTTTTTACGATGCAAAATTTACAAGGCTTTGATGGTACTTCTATCACCTCTGGTGGCGATTCTGATTCAGGTATTGAAGAACACATTCTGCGAATGTATAATATAAATGGTGATACTGAAAATGATATGTTCATAGATATACTCAAAAATGAAGGGGGACAACGTTATTGTGGTGGTGAGATAAGATTAAAATGTTTTGTTAGAGATGAGGAAACACTTGGACATACTCTTGTCATGTGTCCGTTAGGTGTAAGGATTGATGGGAAAGAAGTGTTTAGCTTTGAACATTCAAATAGATGTCTAACATTAGACCGCTTACATTTATCGCATAATGGACAAAACTATGCTTTTGATGTTGATAAGGCAATATCCATGGGATTGCTAAAATGATATTAATAATAAGGGAGGATGTATCTTCTTCCCTTATTATTTTTTATGTTGCATTTCGTTTTTTAAGTTAAAAAGACATTTCGTTTTTGGCATGATTTACTTTTGGATTTTCCGCGATTAGATTGTAGAGGATGCCATCTCTGAGAAGAAAATCAATGCGGGAAAGAAAGACCACTACATTGAACTAGGCAAGAAGATCGGTGATACGGAACTGCAGGAAATATTCTCAGCAATGACTGGCGCTCAGAAACTGACGGCACAGTTACAACTGAGCAATGATGATGAAGGAAAGAATTCTCCGTACAAGAAACTAAGTGATGTGCCTGCAGAGAAGCTCCTTCAGTTGAAAAAGGATGATTACAAGACATACGCAGCCTTATATAAGGCCGAATACGGTATGGATTTAGAGGATTAAATATACTTTAAAGCAATAAAAGATTATGAAAAAAGAGATGATGAAAAGCCTTAGTGCGGTGTTGTTTAACTGTGTGATGGGAATGGCAGTGGCATTCGTGCTTGGTATTACTCCGGCATACGGAGCCATTGGTGCTAACGTTCTTGCGTTCGCGGTAGGAAACTTCATGCCGGCAGGTGCAGCCTTTGATGGCGTGCTTAAAGAGATCTGGACCGGTGAAATGGTAAAGGGTTTGCGTGCAGGCCTGAACGGAGCTTGGTTGCAGAGTGTTCCTGATAGTTCTTCGGCTGTGGATAATGACGTAATCCACTTGGTTGATGTAGAGGCTGAACCTGATGTCTTGATAAACAATACTACATACCCTATAGATACTCAGGAGTTGTCGGATGGTGATATAGCAATCAATCTTGATAAGTTCCAGACAAAGGCTACTCCTATCAAGGATGATGAGTTGTTTGCTATAAGCTATGACAAGATGGCCCGTGTTCTTGACGGTCACCGTGACTCTATCACGATTGCGGAACTGCAAAAGGCTGCACATGCCTTATGTGCAAATAGTAATACAAAGAAGACTCCTGTGCTGAAGACCAGCGGAGCTGCAGAGAAAGATGGCCGTCATAAGATGACTCTTGATGATGTTATTGCTATGAAGCGCAAGATGGATGAGCTGCACGTGCCTACAGATGGTCGTACACTTGTGTTGTGCCAGGATCATGTAAATGACTTGCTTGGTACAGAACAGAGTTTCCGTGAGCAATATAACATTAATCGTGAAGACGGTACTGTCGGCAGATTGTATGGCTTTGACATATATGAATTTGACAACTGTCCGGCCTATACCAAAGCTGGCAACAAGAAAAATGTGGGTGATATAACCGATGTAGGTGAGTATCAGGCATCGTTCGCTTTCTATAACAAACGTGTGTTCAAGGCTAGTGGTTCGCTGAAGATGTATTACAGTCTTGCAGAGAACGACCCACAGAATCAGCAGAACCTAGTCAACTTCAGACATTACTTCGTGGCAATGCCTAAGAAGAAGGATGCCGGAGTCGTAATGATGAGCGACTATACTGCTCCAACCGGCAATTGAGGTGAATAAAAGTGAACTCTGATAAAGATCGGAATTATGGGAGAATTGAAACGACTTGTCATACACTGCACAGCTACACCTGAAAGACGAGAAGTGACAAGTGCTGAGATAAGGCATTGGCATTGCGATCCGGTGAGTAAAGGAGGTCGTGGGTGGAAGCAGGTTGGATATGCCGATATGATCCATCTGAACGGAGATATAGAGAATCTTGTGAAATATGATGAGGATGATGAGGTGGATCCTTGGGAAGTAACCAATGGTGCCAAAGGCTACAACTCCAACTCACGCCACGTGGTATATGTCGGCGGATTGGACAAAAGTGGTAATGCCAAGGACACTCGCACCGCCGCACAGAAAGCTGCTATGGGGAAATATGTTCGCGCATTTCTGCGCGAACACCCTCATGCAGCGGTGTGCGGGCACCGTGATCTACCGGGAGTACAGAAGGAATGTCCTTCTTTCGATGTAAGAAGATGGATGGAAGCGGAATCGATATAAGATGATGAGATGGATACTATTCTACAGATACTGCAATGGGCCATTCCTTCAGGAGGAATAGGAGCAGCTATTGCATGGATAGCAAATAGGAACGTGAACAAGGCAAAATCTGCTCGCGAGGTACATGATACCTACAAACAGATGTACCAGGATATCAGTGACGTTCTATTAAAACTACAGAAGAACTATGATGAATTATCAAGATCACTCAATACTGTCAAGACTGAAAACGGTAGCCTTAAACGGGCTATCAATGGGCTTAGAAGGGCTATCGAAAGTATCAATGATTGTCCTTATAAGCGTGAATGTCCTGTTCGTGACAGGTTGCAAATCGAGGGCGAGCCTGTTGAATCAGCCGACAAGAGACAGTGTACAGGTGGAACAACACACAAGAATGGCAGTACAGATAGACTTTCAGACAGAAAATATGGACAGCGCAACGCTGTTGCTGCAACCAAGCCAGCTAGAGGGACTACCAATCGGCGCAGAATATGCAGCCGAAAAAGGGACGATGAGAATAAGCGCAAAGAAGACCCAACAGGGATTGTTACTGACGGCGGAAACTCCAAGACTGGCGCATAAGATAACGACCCGAACGGATCTCGAAGGTATCTCGAAGGCAACAGTAAACAAACCGGTTAGAACGGTTGAACAGGCGAAGGTCGAAAATCATAACAAAGATGAATGCTCGTGGCTGAGGATATTATGCTGGACTGTTGGTATATTGATGATAATGACAATAGTAATAACAATTATAAAGAAAGTTTTATGAATAACAATGATTACAGAGACGGCACCGACCTGATAGTGTCGGTTGCTCTCAAAGCTCTTGGACATAGTACCGAGTGTAAAATTGCCTTTAAGGCTGAGAGCGGAACACGCAAGACCAAGGAAGCACGTATGGGTAAATTCCAAGAGAAATATGTGAAGACTCTTGGTTGTACAGTCAGCGCAAGCGGATTCGTGCATAGCGGTGATGCTGAAAATGGTCTCCCAAGTCTGAGAAGTTTATTCCTGGCAGGTCAGCCTGTAGACGCTTCTTGGTGTTACCGTGATGAACCAGGCACTACGTATGGTGGTAAATTTATCATTACAGCCCTTGAGGAAACCGGTAAGGCCGGTGACGATGAGACATACAGCATAACATTAGAGAATAGCGGTGCTGTAGCTCCAATCCCCGCAAATAATCCAGAATAAAAAAGAGAAAGACTATGGGTAAGACAATGATGATAACAACGAGTGACGGCAAAGAGTATCCGTGCCGAGTCACCCTTGGTGCCATGCGCCGCTTTAAAACGGAAACCGGAAAAGAAGCAGACAAGATAGAGGGCGTGGCAGATATGGCCGTATTCATGTGGTGCTGCTGTATTTCAGCATGTAGAGCCGACGGCATAGAGTTTAACTATGGCATTGATGACTTTTGTGATAGATTAGATATAGGCGCAGCTGAAACCTTTGGGAAGGCAATCACCAGCAGCGAAAAAAAAACGAAGAAGTAAATGAGCGGGTGACCGTTGAAGAACTTCTAGGTATCGCGATGGGGTGTATAGGAATGAGCCTTCAAGACTTTGACCAATGCACCCCATTGGAATTTGAGAAAATCTATGAAAAATGGCAAAAGAAACAACAACAAAAGAGGCAGAATAGTTGGGAACAAACCAGGCAACTTGCAATGTGTATGCTGCAGCCATACGCTCAAAGGGCTTTGAAGGAGGAAGATGTAATGATCTTCGCATGGGACAAAAAAAACGATGACGAAGCCATCGTTAAGAAGGAAAAGACCCATGAGGAACTTGAAGCAGAGGCACGCCACTTCGAAAAGGTGAAAAAGGCGCGTGGACTAGCTTAGGACTTATGGGTACCTGAAATGAACCATACGAGGAATGCCATGGCTGTTATGTGTATTCCAACGAAGAATGGAAGCGCTGACCAACTTATGGCAAACAGGATAGATGCCGTGAGACTGGCAATCATAGTGTAGTATGCAGTATTCTGTATTTTGCTTCTTATCATAAGAAAATGTTTTGAAATCCGGTGTAAAGATAATAAAAAATGGCAAACGAAGTATCTTTTTTAATAAAAATTTTGACTTCTGGCGAAGAAACAGTGAGGCAAGTGACCATGGATGCAGCAGAACTTGGTCGCGTGGTGAAGGAGGTGAATGACGAGCAGGGAAAGTTGAATACCAAACTGCTTGACATTAACCAAGCACAGCAGGCGATACAAAATGCAGCAGAAGGTTTCGGACAGATAGCTGAAGAAGTGAGCAAACTGACAGAGGCCTACACTGTACAGGAGATGGCTGAAGTGAAGTTGGATACAATCATGCGTCAGCGAATGAGTGCTACGGATGAAGACACTGAAGCTATCAAAAGACTTGCTTCTGCACAACAGGAACTGGGTGTGATCGGAGATGAGGTACAGCTGAGTGGTGCCCAGCAGATGGCTACGTTCTTGAACTCACGCCAGGCATTGGAGGAATTGATACCTGCCATGAACAACTTACTCGCCCAACAGAAGGGACTGAATGCCACGGAGCAAGATGCCGTAAGCATAGGTAACATGATGGGAAAGGCCATGCAAGGACAGACCCAAGTACTGCAGCGTGTGGGTATCACGTTTACGGATGCTCAGGAGCAGATATTGAAATATGGTACTGAGGAACAGAAAGCAGCTACACTTGCCCAGGTGATAACGGACAATGTTGGCAACATGAATGCTCGACTTGCAGAAACAGATGCTGGTCGAGCGAAACAGCTAAGCAATACGTTTGGTGACATAAAAGAAGTGCTTGGCAGTTGCTTATCGAGACTGGAACCTGTTTTGAAAACAGTTGGTGAATTGGGTATGGGTGTTCAGGGAATTGTTTCCTTGACTCAGGGTGCAAGAGGACTGGCTGCAGCCTTTCATTCAATAGCCACAGTAGGCCGTATATGTGTAGCATCGAATGCGGCAGTAACGACATCGGTGAACGGTATGACTGGGGCCATGGGGGCTGGGACGATGGCTGCGGGTGTGCTGAAAGTAGCAATCAGAGGATTACTAATTTCGACAGGTGTAGGTATTGCTATTTGGGCTCTGACAGAAGCAATAGGTGCATTGGTGGGTACAAGCGATAAAGCCACAAAAGAACTGGAGAATCTGAATAATGCAGAGAACGAGGTGCAGCGCACACAGGATACAACGCGTGTAAGTCTTGAACTGAATATTCAGACGCTAAAGAACTTCAACGGTTCTAAGGAACAGGAGAAGAACTTGGTGGAGAAGATGAACAATACCTATGGTGAGAGCATGGGATATTATTCTTCTGTCGCTGAATGGTATAAAGCTTTGACAAAGAATAGTGCGGCCTACTGTGAACAGATGATCGTTGAAACGCGAATGCGAGAAGTCGCTAATCAGGCAGCTCAGACTGAAGGGAAAATACACGACTTGGTATATAACAAGGATGGAAGCAAGAAAAAATATTCGACACGAAGGGATAAAAAATATACAGAGGGTGTAGATCGGTATGGCAACCGAATCATTACTGGTGTACATGATGTCGAAGGAAGCAGCCAACTTGATAAAGTTACAACCAATATAAAGAAACTGAAGAAAGAGGGCGCTGCGGCCCGCAAGGAGATGGAAGGACTTGCCAAGAGAGGCGCAAAGATAAAGATGCCTGTAATGGGATCAGCGAGACCGCATAGTGGAGGTAAAAGTGGAAAAGGAACAACACCAAAACATGGGAAGAACGTAGTAGATGAAAAGAAAACAAAAGCCGCTGAAGGCAGCATTGAGAGACTGCAAGAACAGATGACCAATCTGAGAAAGCAAATAGAAGCTACCGGAAATGCGGACTTTGCCAACAAGCTTGTAAAGCAATACAGGGCTTTGGAGACGGAACTGAATTCAAAAAAGCTAAAGATTTGGTTGGAAGAACCT
>Ga0256405_10002632_pt1 | contig 40173 bp, 38 predicted proteins | sample RumenRJG_02DNA_FD_189096 | JGI IMG/M metagenome (GOLD analysis project Ga0256405, IMG submission 189096) | Bovine rumen microbial communities from Lethbridge, Alberta, Canada - RJG_02 | ecosystem: Host-associated > Mammals > Digestive system > Stomach > Rumen | place: Canada: Alberta... | reverse complement strand
TCTTGGCTCAATACTAACTTAACGCTTTTGCGTTATTGTAAAAAATTGAAAAGTACATTACTTCTCAAAGTAATTACAGGTTCTTGTTTGTCTTTGCGTTGTTTAATTTTCAAGGTCCTTTGCTGTCCTTCATTCGCTTTCGCTCTTTCGTGACAGCTTATTTATCATATCACACTTCAAAGCTTTTGTCAAGAGTTTTTTCAAACTTTTTTCAAAGTTTTTTCGGCGGGCAGGTTTTCATTCAAGTCCTTTTCTCCCCGAAAACCCTTTGTTTATGCGGTTTTCTCGCTCTTTTCTTTGCTCTCTCGTGCGACAGCTTTGTTATCATACCACTTACTTCTCCTTTTGTCAACTCTTTTTTTCAAACTTTTTTCTTCTTCTACAAATTGTATATTTTTTGCCGTTTTTTCATCATCACCCTGGAACCAAATAATACAATCCGGAATTTTTTAACAAAGCATATCGTTTCAAAAATCCCACTTGATCGGAGCGAGCCACGCTGTCAGCAGACTAAAGAAGGTTTAGCTCCTTCGGACATTAGCGGAGTTTTTTATTAGTCGCCGATGGACGTATATTCCCACCCTCTATTGGTACTTTTTTGAATTCGATTGCAAGATTCCCCTTCGCCTTCGTATATTCTCGCCGCCTATAGAGATGATTGGCGTCCTGTGACCGACTCTGCAAACAGAAAACCAATCGAACAGACGAGCGAGTCAAAGAAGTGACACATTTGTTTGATATACTTTTTGTAATAACTACTAACGATTATACATTTCGTATATCTTTTAACGCTGTTTTGTTATACTATTCGTATTTTATACCAATCGTATAGTTTGCAGCAAAAATCATGCTCTTCTTCCGACAAGCCGAAAGAAGAGCATGATTGTCAGTAGCTTGTTACTGCCTTGAATAAGTTACCGTCTTTATCATAAATGTTGCAGTAATATATCTCATCATACGATTCATGTTCGCCCACAAGTTTTCCGTCATCAGCAAGCGATACCTGCTCAGCATGGAAATAGTACTCATAACTGTAACCGGCTGATGTTTTAGCAAAAAGATAATAATCCAATACACTATCTTCTTTTACTGTTTCATTCAGAGCATATTGATAAACACCGAATTCCTTTTCACCTTCGTCCGTCATAACGGTTTTATACTGCATGAGATCAACTTCACGGAGCGTTCGATTTTTTTCTTTGATAACCAGTTTCATTTCCGTAAAATCATTTTTCGGATCATATTCAGCAGTGAAAGAATTAACTTCAATCATTTGTTCCAGATGTATGTTTCCATCTTTTTCTGCAGTTGCTTTATCTGTATTGACAGAAACATCAATATTGGGATAAAAACTTCGCCATTCGTCTCCTGTCACCTCATCATACTCATCCAGATTATCTTTACCATATATCGGTGCATTCTTCAGAATCTGACTGATTTTCTGTCCATCGGCTTCCAGCGTTAAAACGCCTGCCGGTTCACCCTGAAATCCATCCACCTGCACTGTACCGATATAATAACCCGGCTGGTTCTTTTTCGGTTTCAGTTCGGTTTTGCTGTCACCGATACGGAATGTCAGTCTGTCATTTTTGCCCAAGACAAGATTGCTTGAAAGCGTCAGTGTCAGATCCACTGTTTTTGTTTCAGGGTGCTTTGAACCAACCTCAAAAGAATAATTGTCGGTAATCAGACTACTATGATATTCCTGTTGAAGCTCGTTTTGTGTCCGGCAAATAACATCATTACAATATGCCACACTATCCGTTAATAAATAATTTGCATTAATCATATTAACAAGTGAAATATAACCCGCAATCACTAACATAACGCCTATCACAACCAGCACCGTGCCGGGAGTAAGGAATGCAGCGTGCCGAATTTTGACGCCTTCTCGTCCTTTTTTCAGAACACGATTGATATGAATCTTATAAGCTATTGTGTATAAAACAGCAATGATAATAAATCCTATAATAACGAAAGCAGTAATCCGTAACATTTGATTGAAATCCGGAATCCTACTAAAATCCGAATACGGCATAATCATAACCTCCTTCATTAAAACCCGATAAACTCCTTGAATTTTTTATAGTAATTTCTTGTAACATCAACTTTTTCTGCATTTTTCATTTTCAGCGTAAATCGCATATGAAACCCGGGAACAATCTCCTTGATCCGGTCAACTGCAACAATCACAGAATTACTCACTCGCAAAAAATGTTCCGGATCAAGCTGATTTTCCAATTGATATAACCGCTCAGAAGCCGTATAGACGCCATCGGCAGTATGAATTTCTATGGTTCTTCCATAACTTTCTATTGTAACAATATCCTCAACCGAGATCATCTTTCTGGTGCCTCTGTTATCCTTAACCGAAAGATGTCCGGGAAACTTATCTCTTTGAAGAAGAATATACTCTGCATCATCATCCACTTCAATTCCCTTCTCTTCCAGGAGTCTTTTCATTTCATCATAACTGTCGTCACTGACAGAGAGCTTGATCCTCAAAATCCGATTCCTCCTTTTCAAAGAATTTGTATTGTCTGCAGTGTTACATAACATCGGTTTTCCGGACAACCAATATCACGGCCATTGCCTTAGCCCACACCTCAGCTTACTGAAAATATTATATCCAAACCGTTTTTTTAAAGCAATCCTTTTGTCATAGCCTGCACCGGACACTGTCATAACATGCATTCACCCATCGCTGCAGCTCCGGAAAGCGTTCCGAATTCACGAGGCTATCCTGTTTCGTTCCACACAAACAGTCTGTTTCACCGCACGCAAAAAACGGCAAGGTCACCCTTGCCGTCATCATTTTAATGTTTCACTTTTTATTTCTTCACTTATGAACGAACAATATTACGCCAATCCAGGTCGCCTCTCTCAAGACCATGAATCAGAACCTCACCTGTTGCGATATTGGTTGCAACAGGAATATTATGCATATCGCAAAGCCGCAGCAAATTCATATCATTCGGCTCATGTGGCTTCGGATAAAGCGGATCACGAAGAAAAATCAGCATATCTATCTCGTTAAATGCGATTCTTGCTGCAATCTGCTCGTCGCCGCCCTGAGAACCGCTGAGAAATTTCTGTATTTCCAGTCCCGTTGCCTCTGAGACCATCTTACCGGTGGAACCCGTTGCACACAAAGTATGTCTGCTGAGTATTCCGCAGTATGCTATACAAAACTGCACCATCAACTCTTTTTTTGCATCATGCGCTATCAATGCTATATTCATTTCAAATACCCCCAAACTCTGATACTTTTCATTCTTTCCGGAGATCGTCATTCGATAAGCAGCGGTACATCTTTTCCGTCCAGTCTGGCAGCAATCCGGTCAAACGCTGACGCAGCCTTCATCTTTCCCTCAACGGGAAGTCCTTTTTGCGACGCCGAAGAAGCTGCTCCGTCTTCAGGCACAACGCCAAGCAGTCTTGCGCCCGCCTCGTCAATCACCGCATCCAGATCCGGATAAACATCCATTTTCCGGAATTTTCGTTCATTAAACCGATTGATGATCAGAGAAATATCGTTTACATTGCAATACTCCAGTTTTCTTCTGACCTTGTTGCAGCTTCTGACAGACAGTGGTTCGGCATTGGTCACCAGCACGGCACGATCGGCAGGCGCCACAGCCGTTTCAAAACCGGAACCGATACCTGCAGGGCAATCCACCAGAATATGATCATAATAACCCTTCAGAACTTCTGTCAACTGCTTCATCACCGACGGACTCAGCTCATCACGGACATTTTGCGGAGCAGGCAGAATATACAATTCCGGCAAAGTTTTGCAGGGATAGATAGCGCTTGCAGGAGAGCAGTTGCCGTTGATAATATCGGCAATATCAAACACCAGCTCGCCGCTGACGCCGAGCATCAGGTCAATTCCTCTCATACCGGCATCGCAGTCGATCAGCAATACCCTTGCGCCTCTTCTGATCAAAGCAGCACCAAGCCCCGATGTAACTGTAGATTTTCCTGTTCCACCCTTACCGGATGTAATAACCGTTACTTTACCCATTTTCAAATACCTCTCTATTTAAGATATCACACATAATTAATAAAGTCAAGGCTTTTGGATTGTTTTTTTCATACAATTTGACATAAACGCACCATCATCCGCTGATGTACCCATTCTCACTTTCAAGCTGCGAAAACATCATCACCCAAAGCGGTTTTTCTGTCAGATAAAGACAAACAAGGCATACCACCTTCATTCCGTCAACAATCAAGAGCCTCCGGAAAGCCCAACTCCCACGAATTCGTCATTTTTGTTAGAGTATCACAATTATTTCCATACATTCTTGTGATAAATTACCGTTGAAAAACAGCCGTTCATTTGCTATAATAATTAGCGTTGTATCCGGGTGTAGCGCAGATTGGTAGCGCGCTTGAATGGGGTTCAAGAGGCCGCAGGTTCGACTCCTGTCACTCGGACGCTGAAAAGCACTTGCATTTTATGCAGGTGCTTTTTTTAACTCGGAGCAAATCCCGATGTCAGCTCGCTGAACATCGGCTGCATTGATCCAACCTCACCGCAGGAGCTTTAGCTCCTCGGGATTGGTTATATCATAACATCATGTCAACGCTTTTTCTGTGTTCAATCAGCAATGCCGGAACAACCGTACCCATAGCGAAAGGAGAATGCCTGATGGCTGCAGCACACCATGAAAAACAACAGCAGCAAAAGGGATACTGTACCAACAAAGGTATCACACCCGACGAAAGAAAGCTTTTGTCTGCCATCCGTGCCATGCCGGGATTATACATCGGTTCCAAAAGTCTTGTTTCCCTGCGACACTTTATCGGCGGTTACAGCAGCGCTATGCATCTGCTCGGCATCACTGCCGAGCACCGGATCATCCCGCAGGAATTTCAGCCGTTTGTCGCCGGGAAATACGGTATTTTCACTGAAACACAAAAGAATTATTTCACCCTTATTCTCGAAAACTCCCCTGATGAGCAGCAGGCTTTCGACTTGTTTTTTTCATTACTTGATCAATACTTATCAAGCGTCGGCGCCGATCCAGTTCCTATGTGGAACCCTTCAACCAACAGCCTGCCGAAATGATCCGGACTGTCAGCCCTGCCGGCACACAGGCAATCAGGGTTACAGTATCACTGTAAATGCAGCAGACCGCAGCGCACGAAAGACAAATTACGGACACTAAAAAAGCAGGATATACCATGCTGTTATGATGGTATATCCTGCTTTCAATTATTTGCATTACAAGTGATAACATCACCACTGCCGAGCTCTGAAAATGATTACTTTGTTACGGTAAACTTCAGAACCTTTGCTTTGATGATACCGGAAGCATCCTTCACCTTAACACGAAGATCATATTTTGTTGCTGCGGCAGGCTTATAAGTGATCTTTGTAGAAGTTGTATAACCCTTAACAGAGGTATAATCTGCTGCGCTTGCTTTTTTAACGGAAACAGCATACTGATAAGGAGCCTTACCGTTCTTTGCCGAGCAGTTGACAGTAACGCTGCTGCCCAGCTTAATGGTAGCTGACGCCAGCTTAGAGGTATTTTCCAGAATAACTGCGGAAGCTGAAGCATTCACCTTAACAGAAAAGTCCTTTACGGCAATTTTGCCCTTGCTGTCCTTTACCTTGATACGAACATCATAGGTTGTGGCAGAAGCAGGATTGACAGTCATTTTTGAATTGCTGCTGTAAGCACGAGCCTTGGTATACTGTGTGGAAGTAGATTTTTTGTAAAAAGCGGCATACTGATACGGAGCCGTGCCGCCTGTTGCAGCACCGGTAACTGTCAGAGTTTTGCCGAGCGTGAGAGAGGTAGCAGAAATAGTGGATTTATTGGTAAGGGCACTTGCTGCGGGTTTGGTAACCTTTACAGAAAAGTCCTTTACAGCGACCTTGCCTGCTGCATCCTTGACTTTCACACGAATGTCATAAGTGGTAGCCGCCGCAGGCTGAACCGTCATGGTTGCGGTCTTGCTGTAATCTCTGATTCTGGTGAAGGTGCTGGAGGATGACTTTCTGTAATACGCTGCATAGTAGTAAGGTGCTGTTCCACCGGAAGCCGCACCCGTAATCGTAATGCTTTTACCGAGAGTCAGATTGGTGGCACTAACCTTAGAGAGGTTTTTCAATTCATTGGCTGCCTTGTTGGTAACCGTAAGATCAAAGGTCATTGGTTTAACGGTACCCTTTGCGTCCTTCACCTTGACAAGCACATGATAAACCATTGCAGCGGCAGGCTTGATGGTTACTGTTTTATTGGTGCTGTAAGTCTGCACAGAGCTGTACTTTGAAGAAGAGCTCTTCTTGTAAGATACCGAATACTGATAAGGTGTTGTTCCGCCGGAGGCAGAGCAAGTAACCGTAATCTTACCGCCCAGTTCAACAGTGGCTGCCGAAATCTTGGAGGTATTGGTCAGCGTCTGAACCTGTACGGTAATGGTAGTGCTTGCTGTCGCCGAGTTTTTGCTGTCGGTTGCCGTAACCGTAATCGTCACAGTACCTGCGGCAGAAGGCGTATAGGTTGCCGATGCGCCTGTAGAAGAAATGACAGAAGAACCTGCCTTGAAGGAGTAGGTAACATTGCCGGAAGCGTTGGTTGCCATAGCGGTCAGTGTAACCGACTGGCCTACCGTAACGGTTGACGCCGATGCTTTCAGAATAACCGAAAGCTTGACAGGTACAGGAGGAACGTAATCCGTCCAGGAATGATTAGCGGAAAACAGCTTGGAGGTGTCGTTAATGTCAAGCCCCTTCTCCATATCCGCAGGATATCGTTTCGTTGTGTTTTCCGCACCGTCGCTGAAAATAACCAGACCGTTGCGGAAGTCCTCGGGAACTACCAGCTTATAGTAGCCGGTTGCAGCATCGAGCTGCATTTTCTGACCGGGCCATGGAGCATTACAAGGGGTTGTGTCTGTATCTGCCGGAGCATCAGCCGCAGCAGGGGCAGAAGAAGCATACCATGCTTTTGCATTGTCGGGAGAGCCGTCCAGCCAATAACCCACAACGCCGTTGCCCAGAGGCAGGTCACCGGTCTGCGTACCGCCGTTATCGTTGAATACGACATGAGTAGCGCCGTTGGGAACGGTAATGGAGTAATTCGTCTTGCCAAAACCATTATCGCCTATCGAGGTCATATCCACACCCGGCCATTCAGCGCCAACGGTGCCATTATTGTTAAAGAAATACGCTTTGACCGACCACCAGTCCAGAGAATTGGTAAACTGAATCGTTTCTTCAGGCACAGGCACCGGCGGATTGATACCGGAATCTTTGTATATGTAAGCATAGACAGAGCCCCACTGATAGGTGCTGTTGTCAAAATAGATGGTTGTAACGGCATTGGGGTCCTTCTTGACGTACTGATAGCTTGCCGTGGCCTTGCTTCCGTCCTCTTTTGTTCCGGAAAGCGTCAGCGTAACGGTTGTGCCGACAGCGGCAGAACCGCCGAGCGTGATGGTTTTGCCGGAGGTAAAGCTGCCGGAATCACCTTCAGAGGTGGTATATGTGGCATTAGAAACATTTGACGCATTCAGGGTAACCGTAATGCTGTCCGTAAAAGACGTGCTGGAAGGCGAAGCAGAAACGCTGCCGAAAGAAGGCACTTTGCCGGCGTCATAAACAACGGCAATACCTTTGCTGCCGATGCTTCCGCTGATGTTGCCGCCGGAAACGGTAAACGTACCGCCGGAAACCTGATCCTTGTAAGTACCGTCCTTCATCTTGTTGACTTTACCGCTGAACTGACCGCCGTTGCCGCTGATATTGACCAGTACAACGCCGGTAGTACCTCTTTCTACAAGAACGGTATTGCCGCTGGAGGACATATATTCGCTTTCTCCCACAAATGCATTGTGGAACTTGTTGATCTCTGCAACTTCTTTGCTTTTCCATGAAGTATTCTGGCTCATCTGACCCATCTTCTGAGATCTCGGGTTATCAGGTCTTACATAATAGAGCGCCGGAAACTGACGGGCTGCTGTAATGGCCCAGGATCGGTTGATCTGATCCTGAGAAAACTTAACGGATTCTCCGGAATAATTGTTATTTGCATAGGTATCATGGGATTCAGCCCACAAAACGATCTTATCATAAGAAATACCGTTATAGTTCAGAGCAGAATTTGCCGCCTTACCAATATCGTTATCATAAATACCATATCGAGTAGAGTTTCCTGCACGGCTGTCTGTTACTGCGATATATTTTGTATAGTTTTTGATATCGGTTGCCGCATCGTCAAGAATTTCACCGTAGCAATAAACAGGGTGTCCTTTAGCGTTGGCATAGCTTTCGATGCCGTTGATAACGGTCGGCCAGAAATCAGACGCCCCGCCGGGATCGGTAGGAAGCTCAATATGCTTTGCGGCGTCAAAACGGAAACCGTCCGCACCCAGATCATAGCATTCCTTCAGCAGATTGATGATAGCATTCTGTACCTTTTTGTTACCGGTATTCAGATCCGGCCAGCCGCCGAAGCCATAGGTAAGACTGTCTGTGCCGCCGTTTCGGTTCTGCTGACTGTAGTTGATGCCTGTGGAGCCGTTCAGATGCCAGCAACTGTCATCATCACGGTAAGTAGCTTCATTCTGACTGCAGATATCGGCTCTGGTGTTACCGATTTTACCGGTGTTATTGGCCATGTGGTTAGCAACGATATCGACGATGATCTTGATGCCGTATTTATCTGCTTCATCACACATTGCCTTGAAGTCTTCTTTAGAACCGAACCACGGATGTCCGCCCGGTGAAAAAGAAAGGCTTGTCGGCTGATATACCTTCCACCACTCCATCTGAGAGCTATTGGGATCCGAGCTGTCTTTCGGACGCTGTACAGGCGAAGTCTGTACCGAAGTATAGCCTGCCTCAGCAATTGCCTGCATATTATCCTTGATCGCATTGAAAGACCAGTTCCACGCATGAAGGATGACGCCGTCACTGACTTTGTCAGGAAGCGCACCCGCACCGGGTGCATCGGTGTAAAACCCCGCTGCGGACAATTGAGGTGCAGCCTCAACCGCACTGACGGTCGCTCCAAGCCCTGTTACAGTAGACGCAAGAAGTGCCGTGGATAAAACAATACCGGTAATTTTGCTGCGAATACGGAATCTGCTCGATTGTTGTTTTTCGTTCATGATAACTCACACTCCTCTGTTTTTTGACATAGCGGAACTGTCTGTGCCCTTTTGTGGTTTTAAAAGTATTCGTACCAGATCAAAACCACACAAACCGTTCCATTCTGTTTACACAATTATAACACTTTATTCATAATTTTGCAAAGTGTTGAACTTTCACCACCGCTGAAAAGCTTCATTTTTTCGGAAATTTTGAAGGATTTGTTTCATATCCTTTCAGCATTTTAATAAAATCTATTTGATTTTGTTTTGTCAGATTGACCAATCTCTCTTCTTTTTTTGGATAAGTTTTATAAATTGAAATTTTTGTGATTGTTTATTTTTTACAAAGATAAAATTTGTCATGTTCAATAGTTTTTATCCATATCCAGTGAATTATTGTCTGTTTTCACGATAAAAAACAATGCGTTATTGTCGGATACATGGTTTTTCGAGGCAAATAGCAAGAAATGTTTTAATACTTCACTTATCATACATCATTTCGCCGGTATGATCTCCTATATCTTCTCTGATAAAACTGTCAGCGATCCAGCCACCGTATTCACCCGCCGGCAGTCGTCCGAACCGTTCCGAATAATATAACCAATCACCGATGTCTCCCACGTCTCGCCTGTCGGATGTGTGACCGGCGGAGTGCCTCCGCTCTCTAATCCGCTCTCGTTCGCTGACGCTCACTCACTTCATACAAATTCACAACTTCTATTCCGCTGCAATCAGGTGCTACACCGTCGAAGCCTTTTTCGCATTCCGCCGTCACAAGCCTGACGGCTTGCTTGTGGCTGTTTCCTTTGAAATCGCAGATTCAGTTTACGCAATCACTTCACCGTGCCTGCTATGTGCGTGACCGGCGGAGTGCCTCCGCTCTCTAATCCGCTCTCGTTCGCTGACGCTCACTCACTTCATACAAATTCACAACTTCTATTCCGCTGCAATCAGGTGCTACACCGTCGAAGCCTTTTTCGCATTCCGCCGTCACAAGCCTGACGGCTTGCTTGTGGCTGTTTCCTTTGAAATCGCAGATTCAGTTTACGCAATCACTTCACCGTGCCTGCTATGTGCGTGACCGCACCGGACGAATATGTTCCGGTAACGATCTTTGCATCGTCGCTTAATATGCTTCAAAAATGAAATCGACAGTAGAGGCACCGACTGAAAACAACCATGTGCCGTCTTTTGCACACAGAAGATGTTGATATAAAGCAACAGCAGGCAATGAAAGACTCCTTCTCTTTTAATGTTTTATTTGTACTGTTTTTTGTACATATAAACAAAAAATACGATTGATTACAACTTTTTTTGTGATATAATTAAATCATAATATTCACAAAGAAAGGTGAGGCCCATGAAAATTGCACATATAAAGCCTGACTCAGATGAGATACAGACGATCAAGGAGCATTCATACGCAACGGCAAAAATAGCCGAACAATTTTCAGTGGAACCGCTGAAGCAAATAAACTATTGTATAGGGCTTCTTCATGATATCGGAAAGTATCAGAAATCATTTCAGGACAGAATAACCGGTGCCAAAAAAACAAAAGTGGAGCATTCCGTCTGCGGAGCGATCGAAGCAGGTAAACTATTTGAAAATCATGTTGCTGTACTGCTGATGCAGTACTGTATTGCAGGACATCACTCCGGCATTCCTGACGGAGGTACACCGAAGGATACGCAGTATGAATCATCTCTTTGCGGAAGACTGAAAAGAGAGAGTTTATCAGAAGATTACAGCGATTACAAGGCTGAGCTCATGGTTAAGGAACCGGATATCTCCGAGCTTATGAACTATATGCAGAAATGTCAGCAGTGCAGGACCGACAGGGAGTGTTTTATAGAAACCTTTGCTTTCATCACAAGATATTGCTTTTCCTGCCTTACCGATGCAGATTCTCTTGATACAGCATATTTCTGCAATGGAAGAAATGATGTTGAACTGACATCTGACTTCAAGACTTGTCTTGACAAGATAGAGCAAAAGCTTGCCGGATTCAGAACGGAGACGGTTCTGCAAAAAACACGTTCTATTCTCCAACAGCAGGTTTATGATAAAGTCGGCACAAATTCGGAAATATATCTGATGAATATGCCCACCGGCAGCGGAAAGACCCTTTGCAGCATGAAGTTTGCTTTGGAACGTGCAATAAAAACAGGCAAAAAACGTATCATATATGTCATACCGTATAACAGCATTATTGATCAGACGGTGGACGAATTTGAAAAGACCTTCGGAGAAAGCGCACAGATACTCAGACACCAGTCGTCCTTTTGCATTGACGATACAGATAAAGATGAGGATTACAGACAGCTTTTAAAAAACGTAACGGAAAACTGGAACGCACAGATCATTGTTACAACATCGGTACAGTTTTTTGAGTCGGTTTATGCAAATAAAAGAAACAAGCTTAGAAAGCTGCATAACATGGCGGACAGTATGATTATTTTTGACGAAGCTCATCTTATGCCTTTTGAATACATCAAGCCATGTCTTCGTGCGGTTTCCTATATAACAAGATTTCTGAACAGCGAGGCAATATTTCTTACAGCCACAATGCCCGATTTTGACGCTCTTATAAAAAAATATGCTTTGAATGACAGTCGTATAACAGACCTGATCGGTGACAAATCATTGTTTGGCAATTTTAATAAGGGACAATTTATCAATTCAGGCGAAGTCAGTGAAGAAACACTGCTCTCACAGGCTTCATCTTATCCCTCCTCGCTTATCGTAGTAAATAAAAGATCAACCGCTTCAAGGCTTTATGAAATGCTGCCGGACAATCAGTACAAAAAATATCATCTCTCTACATACATGACTGCATACGACAGAAAACGCGTTATAGACAGTATTAAACAAGAATTGGCTAAGCTATACGAGGATTATTCTGTACTTGATAATGTGCCCGAAAACAGACATATCGTGGTTATTTCTACATCATTGATCGAAGCCGGTGTAGATCTCGATTTCTTTACTGTTTATCGGGAATTATCCGGACTTGACAGTATCCTGCAGGCAGGAGGCCGCTGTAACCGTGAGGGTAAAAGGCAAAATGCCACTACAAGCATATTCCGTTTTAACCGTCATCAGGAAGGAGAAAAAGAAAACATAACACGTTCACTGACAGAAAGATATGCCGACCTTTCTTCACCGGAATGTATAAAGGAATACTATAAACGACTATATGATCTCAACGATGAATATATCAGAGAGCAAACCATTGCGAAAGATGTTACAAAACTAAATTCTATTCCCTTTGCCGAGTATGCCAAAAAGTTCAGGCTGATAGATGACAGCACCGTTTCTGTAGCTGTTGAATGTAATGATGAAAGTATAGAGCTTATATCTCAGCTCAGAGCCTGCGGTTTTACTGACCACAGGAAGCTCAGAAAATACTGTTTTACCGTTTATCAATATGAACTGGAAAAACTGATAGAAATGGGAGTTGTAAAAGAGTACAGCGGGATATGGTGTCTGGAAAACAAGGACTATTATGACCCTGACAGGGGTATTATGTTTGAAGCAAGGGATTATTTTTTATAAGGAGGAATGCTTTCATGAGCAAAGGATTCAGAATAATTGCAGAAGGCGACTATGCCTTATTTACCAGACCCGAAATGAAGGTCGAAAGAGTAAGCTATGACGTGCCGCCTCCGGGGGCACTGGAGGGAATGTTAAAAAGCATTTACTGGAAGCCTGCGATACGCTATGAGATAGACAGAATCATTGTATTCAATCCTATCAATTTTACTAATGTCAGGAGAAATGAGGTCAAGGAAAAGGTATCGCTCCCGAATGTAAAAGGGCAGATGAACGGAAATGATAAAGATCCCTGCATTTATACATCAGAGGATAGAACGCAAAGGGCGTCTATGCTTCTGAAAGATGTATGTTACGGGATAGAATTTCATTTTGAGATGACAGGACTTCAAAGTACACATGATGACGAAGATGAAAAAAAGCATTACAACATCATGAAAAGGCGGCTTGAAAAGGGTCAATGCTTCCGTACTCCCTGCTTTGGATGCTCGGAGTTTCCTGTCAGAAGGATAGAACTTGTGGAAGATTTTGATCTGTCGCTTATCAGTCCGGAAATACAGTCACTCGGAGATGTTGACCTTGGCTTTATGAGCTATAAGGTGGAATTCAACGATAAAGGATTACCGCTGAATCATGACTGGAACAATCCCGTTTTTTCCGATAAAGCCTCTACACGTTATTACCGCCCGCACATGATAAACGGGATCATTGATGTCCGCCGTTACAAGGAGATGATGAAATGCTGATAAACGCCTTGTGCGAATACTATGATGAATTGACAAAAGCCGGAAAGGTTGTACCTGATGGCTATTCGGAACAGGCAGTGCATTATATTATTGCGCTGACGCCGGACGGGAAAATAGATGCGATCATGCCTCACCGTAAAAAAGGTATTGATAAGGAAAACAAGGGAAAGAAAAAAGAACGACTTGAACCGAACACTGTCATTTTACCGCAAAGGACAGAGAAATCCGGTATAGAATCCAACATAATAGAACACAGACCGCTGTATATATTCGGGCTCAATTATGAAAAGGATGGATTTACACCGGAAGATAAGACCAATAAGGCGCATAAATCCCACGAAGCCTTTGTTAAGGCAAATCTTGATTTTATTGAAGGAATGGATTCTCCTGTCATCAATGCGTACAGACGCTTCATGCAGAACTGGATACCCGAAAAAGAAACAAATAATCCTCATCTGCTTTCTCTTGGAAAGGAATATAAGAATTCCTATTTTGGTTTTTGTCTGAGCGGTTATCCCGAACACCTTATACAGGACGAACCTCAGATAATCAGCAAGCTTTTGTTGTCCGCTGCGGATGAATCATCAGATAATAGACATTCCGCTCAATGCGCTGTTAGCGGTGAAAATCAGCCGATTGCAAGAATACATAATAAAATAAAGGGCATTACAGGAGGTCTTGCTTCGGGAACTGTGCTGATAGGCTTCAAAACATCCTCGGGATGTTCATACGGCAATGAGCAGTCATATAACAGCAATATTTCGGAAGAAGTGATGAAGAAATATACAACCGCTCTCAATGCTCTGCTTGCAGATAGAAGGCATCGTACAACCATAGACGATATGACCCTGATCTATTGGGCGACGGGCGGAACACAAAATGAAAACTGCTGCGATATGTTTGATCTGTTCTTTAACGGAGCTTCTGTTGAGGACAAAATGGATAAAACACAGACTGAACAAATGCTGTCCGATACCTTCAAGCTTGCAAGAGATGGCAAACTGACAAAGGAACGGCTTTCTGATCTGACAGGTGTAGACGAAAATGTTGATTTTTACATTGCAGGATTAAAGCCCAATTCATCTCGCCTGTCGCTTAAATTCATCTATCACAGACGGTTTGCGGATATTCTCTTTTCGATCGCACAGCATCAGGAAGATATGCTTATCACACAAAGCAAAGGTCCGGTTCCGCTCTGGAGACTGAAGAAGGAGCTTGTGTCACCCAAAAGCAGTGATACAAGTGTCGGCTCACCGTTGTTGTCATTGATTTTTAAGTCAATACTATATAGCTCACCATATCCGGATTATCTGCTTTCTACACTTGTTACAAGAGTAAAAACAGATCAGTATATCAACTATGTCCGTGCAGGCGCCATCAAAGCCTGCATCAACAGAAAATCAAGAGCGTCAAAAGAAAAGGAGGAATTAACAGTGGCTCTCGATATCAACAATACCAATCAGGCATACTTATGCGGCAGACTGTTCGCCGTTCTGGAAAGAATACAGGAGCTTTCTGCCGCACCCGTCAAGCTTAACCGTACTATTAAGGATGCTTATTTTGCATCGGCAGCGTCTAAACCTGCGTTGGTTTTTCCAAAGCTTCTTTCACTGTCGCAGAATCATGTAAAGAAGCTGAATGACGGAAACAGGATCTTTTACAGCAAAATGGTGCAGGAGATTATCTCCAAAATAAACACTGAATTTCCGGATACGCTGATGCTGACGGAACAGGGTAAGTTCATGATCGGCTACTATCATCAGGTACAGGCTTTTTTTGATAAAAACAACAAGGAGGAAAACTAAAATGATCAACAACAGATATGACTTTGTCATGATTTTCGACGTGGAGAACGGAAACCCCAACGGTGACCCCGACGCAGGAAACGCCCCGAGAATTGACGCAGAAAGCGGTCTGGGCTATGTAACGGATGTATGCCTGAAAAGAAAGATCAGAAATTATGTCGAGCTGGTCAAGGGCGGCGAAGAAGGCTATAACATTCTAGTCAAAATGGATAAGGGTCTCAACACAAAATTTACAAACGCCTATGAAAGCAATCATTTAAAAAAAGGTCAGAAGGGCAAAAGCAAGGATGATGTCGATACGGCGAGAACATTCATGTGCAGAAATTATTATGATGTAAGAATGTTTGGCGCAGTAATGTCAACAGGCGACGATCCGTGCGGAATTGTAAGGGGTCCTGTGCAGATCAATTTTGCAAGAAGTATATCTCCCATCAATATTCAGGATATCACTATCACCCGTCAGGCTGTTACTACCGAAAAGGACTTTGAAAACAAAAATAATGAAATGGGTAAGAAGAGCTTTATTCCCTATGCTTTGTACCGTGCCGAAGGTTATGTTTCCGCAGCCCTTGCCAACAAAACGACCGACCTGAGCGAGGAGGATCTTGAGCTTCTGTGGAAAGCTATCATCAATATGTTTGAGGAGGATCACAGTGCCGCAAGAGGAAAGATGTGCATGAGAAAGCTTATCATCTTTAAGCATGACAGTGTTCTGGGTAATTGCCCCTCACACATTCTTTTTGATAAAATATCCATTGCCGAAAACACTGTACCGCCAAGAAAATTCACTGATTACAGCATCAGTATTGATGAAGAAATGCCCGAGGGCGTTGAAATGATTGAAAAGCTATGATGAATACTGATATATCTATCAGATCCATACAGCATTATTTGTATTGCCCGCACAGATGGGGGCTTATTGAAATAGACTGTGCGTGGGCGGAAAATTATTATGTTACAAGATCCGACCTTATGCATGAAAGAGTACATGATACAGGCTCATATAATTCAAGAAGCAAAAGGGCTTATACTGCTGTCAAAATATATAACGACCTGCCGGAATATGGATTGTACGGTGTGACAGACTGTCCGGAAATAGACAAGACCGGTCGGTATTCTCTTGTTGAATATAAGCCTGCAAAGCCCCAAAACGGAGAATACAACCATGATGATCTGAAATTGATGAAGAAAGGGACAGTCTGAGGTTCTATTATCTTGGCAATAGTTGGGAACGAAAGATAGAACACATAGGTGTAAAAAACACATATAATCCTAAGGGAGTAATAATAATATAGACTCTTGACCGTTGTGCGAACCGCCAGTGATGTAAAATAAACTGGAGGTTCGCCCCGAAAAAAGCGGTAATTTACAGCAATTATATTACTATAAGAAATAATAGTAATCAATGTCCGCTCCATGTTGTGGTGCGATGCAGAGTATATACTATATTTTGCCGTCGCACCTCGCATGGGGTGCGTGAGTAGAAATGTCTGTTAATACCGCTAATTTGAGACGCAAATGCTAGTCGCACCTCGCATGGGGTGCGTGAGTAGAAATGAAAATGCTGATTGAATGCCGTTCCATACCCCCGTCGCACCTCGCATGGGGTGCGTGAGTAGAAATTGAGAGAAATTCTGGGAATTATGCGCCCGATCAGTCGCACCTCGCATGGGGTGCGTGAGTAGAAATCTTTTCTTCGGTGTCGCTACTTTGACATTTGAAATGTCGCACCTCGCATGGGGTGCGTGAGTAGAAATGCTGTCATTCCTGCCGCAGATGAGAAAAAATCGGTCGCACCTCGCATGGGGTGCGTGAGTAGAAATGTATTTCGTGCAACAACTTTAACTTTAATCGCGTTTGTCGCACCTCGCATGGGGTGCGTGAGTAGAAATACAAGCTTCTGCTCCGCGTAGTCGATATACTCCGCGTCGCACCTCGCATGGGGTGCGTGAGTAGAAATGCTGTAGGGAATTTCTTCGCCCTCGCCGACTGCTGCGTCGCACCTCGCATGGGGTGCGTGAGTAGAAATAAAACTGACTTTCGGATATTTGCCGCCTGTCGCCTGTCGCACCTCGCATGGGGTGCGTGAGTAGAAATGAAGAACACGGAAAAGTATATAAAGGAATTATCAAAGTCGCACCTCGCATGGGGTGCGTGAGTAGAAATCGCCCTCGCCGACTGCTGCGGTGTTAAGTGTTAGTCGCACCTCGCATGGGGTGCGTGACCGCACCGGACGAATATGTTCCGGTAACGATCTTTACATAGTCGCTTAATATGCTTCAAAAACGAAATCGACAGTGGAGGCACTCCGCCGGTGCTTCTGCTTCGCAGAGGTGTCCACTGGACACCCGCACCCTCTTAGGCGGCGGGTGCCATTCGGACTTTCAGTGGGGGTTATAATCCCCCACTGAAACCCCGAGGAGCTAAAGCTCCTGCGGTGAGGTTGGATCAATGCAGCCGATGTTAAGCGAGCTTACATCGGGCTTTGCTCCGAGTTAAAAAAAGGTGGCAATCGGGGCGCTGTGATATATGTGCAAATAGATTTTGATCAGAAATCGGAAGAAACTTTAAATTTCATTTTCTTTGTTTACCTCATATCAGTTTTCTGTTATGATAATAGCAAATTGATAGTGCGGAGGGAACGCTGTGCATTATGTGAAAGCGAAGGGGATCTTATCCTCTCAAAACGGAATGAATCTTTATCGGGGCTGCACGCACGGTTGCATTTACTGCGATTCAAGAAGCAGTTGTTATCAGATGGACCACTCTTTTGAGGATATCGAGGTCAAAGAAAATGCCCTCGAATTGCTGGAAGACGCATTGCGTCGCAAGAGAAAACGCTGTATGATCGGCACGGGCTCCATGAGTGATCCGTATATGCCGTTGGAGCTGCGTCTGGAATATATGCGAAAAGCATTGTTCATCATCGAAAAATACGGCTGCGGCGTCGCACTTCAAACCAAATCCGACCGTGTACTCAGGGATCTGGAGATCCTGAAACGGATCAACGAAAAGACAAAAGCCGTTGTTCAGATGACGCTGACAACAGCGGACGAGAGTTTGTGCAAGATCATCGAGCCGAATGTCTGCACGACAAAAGAAAGGTTCGAAGCGCTGAAAATCTTGCGCAATAACGGCATTCCCACCGTCGTGTGGCTGTGTCCGATCCTGCCCTGTATCAACGATACCCGTGAGAACATCGAGGCAATTCTTCGGATGTGTATAGAGGCGCAGGTGTGCGGCGTGATCTGCTTTGGAATGGGGCTGACGCTTCGTGACGGCAGCCGTGAGTATTTCTATCGTCAGCTCGACAGGAATTTTCCCGGTTTGAAGGAACGCTACGTCAGGGAATTCGGAAACCGCTACGAAGTCCCGAGTATACACAATGGGGAGCTGATGAGGCTGTTTCATCACACCTGTGAGCAACACGGGATCATGCACGATAATGACGAAATCTTCGCTTATCTGCACCGCTTTGAAGAGAAGGAGCCATTCGGACAGCTCAGCTTTTGGGAACTTTAGCGGAATGTATGACTAAACGAATATCAACTAACAGAAAACGCAGAGAACAGATCATGACGTGATACACACCGCCCACGCCAAGCAGTGCGATATAGCTGCCGCCACTTCTCGAATCAAGGATACCAATCAAAGAATCTCCGTTAAACGCACCGTGAGCGGAGGGCTGACTGCGCTTTTGTAAATATGTCTGTAGAGAACGGGGTGAATAACCGCCAGACCGAAGCCGTGGTTGCAGTCGGTATATGCGCCGAGTTGATGCTCCAGCATGTGACACTGGAAGTCCGTGACCTTGCCGAGCTTCAATATGCCGTTCTCACCCATCGCTGCCGCCCGGATCAGTTCGGAGCGGACATATTTATCATCGGGAGCTTTGAGTGTTTTGCGCATATTCTTTATCACATGGCGCATAACCGCCTCGTTGATCTCATCACTGAGATTTGTTTTTCCCGGCAAGCCTTTGAGGACGGTTGCTTTCGGCTCAAGCTCTTCAATTGTGCGGTAGGTACCGCCGCCCGAGGATTCCATATGCGTGTTGAACGGAATGATCGTCTTGCCCGAAAAATCAAGCTCGTCAAAAAGCGTGTAAATAATCATCGGGAAAGTGTACCCCCACATCGGATAGCCGATGAATATGGTCTTGTACTGCGTCAGGTCAACGCCGAGAGGCTCAAACGCCGGCCGTTCGTTATTGTCCGCCTCTGCCTTTGCCGCATATGCCAAGGCGTCATATTCAAGCGGATAATGTCACTGTTTCCTTTTTGCATTTTATTATGTTTTCCAAAAGTATAGCACAAAGCATAAGATATGAAAGGAGGAAGTGTCAAAAAAGATACTCCTAAGCTTTGAAAAAATCCGAATTGCTCCAAGCGCAATGTAAGAAAGCAGCAAGTGACGTGAAATCCTCAAAGCCGCTTATCAGGGATTTGAATGGTCAGTATGACGAAATCATTTCTTAGTCGAGGCTTTATGACAGTGCTGCCATGGAAGCAAAAAAATGATCAACAATTCGATGATCAAACGCATTGATATTAGCCTCAAATGAACCAAATACAGCGCTGAATATCCCCCGGTTCTTTCTCGGTATGGAAGAAAGTGAAAGCATTCCGATTACGGCATAAAAAACACCCGCCTGTTCACAAATCAACGTGAGCAGGCGGGTGTTTTGTTATAACCAATCACCGATGTCCCCCGGGTCTCGCCTGCCGGGTGCGGCAGCGTGACGCTGCACCCGTGTCCGCCTTTGGGGTAGTTTTCTGCCTGCGATAGTCACATTAACGGCGGGTTCAGAGTTTTGCAGAGAGTCTGGTACGCGGACTGAGCTTTTTGGTTGTAGAAATCAAGGGAGCGTTAGCGGACGTCCCTGCGAATCGTCCAGTGCGGTCACGCACCGGAGGCACTCCGCCGGTGCTTCTGCTTCGCAGAGGTGTCCACTGGACACCCGCACCCTCTTAGGCGGCGGGTGCCATTCGGACTTTCAGTGGGGGTTATCATCCCCCACTGAAACCCCGAGGAGCTAAAGCTCCTGCGGTGAGGTTGGATCAATGCAGCCGATGTTAAGCGAGCTTACATCGGGCTTTGCTCCGAGTTAAATTATCTCCGACACTTTCCGTCAGCACCTGAATAACATGATAGCTCTCTCCACTCCTTGTGACAGTGTTGTCGTTCCATTTGAGCGTGCCATTGGTGTCGATATGGTCGGTTTGTAATCGCCTGAGCGAGCCTTCAACCGCCTTACGCACGGTCTCGGGACGGGAATCGGCAATAACAGGCAGATTGATCTCCGGCGAACTGTAATCGAAGGTGATTCCGAATTTTGTTCCTATCTTAATTTTGTTTCGGAACGGCTTCAATGCTTCACCGAGTAATTCCTCGTTATGGTGAGGACTTTCAGGCATGCCGTAACATTCTGCGGTATCAAAAAAGGTGTAACCTAAATCCACAGCCTGTGCTAAAAGCTCTGTCATTTCCTTTTTATCCGGTGCGCTGCCGTAGGCGTGGCTCATGCCCATACAGCCTAATCCGACAGCGCTGACTTCAAAATTCTTACCTAATAATCTGTGTTTCATAGCTATTCCTTATTCATGAATCTTCATGCTGTTAAGCGCCTTGACGAATTGCGGATCATCGTGGTTGACAATCTCACTGTGACCGAGGTCTTTTGCGGTGACTGCCGCCATCTCTTCTTCGGTCAGTTCAAAATCCCAAATGTCGATATTCTGCTCCATACGCTCTACCTTGACAGACTTCGGAATAATCGACACGCCGCGCTGAGCGTTCCAGCGGAGCACAACCTGTGCGTTGGATTTGCCGTATTTGTCGCCTATTGCCTTGATTTCGGGGTCGGTAAAGATAGCGTGCTTACCCTCTGCGAGCGGTCCCCACGCTTGCGGTGCAACGCCGTATTCCTTCATCGTTTCAAGCGCGTTAGCCTGTACAAAGAACGGGTGCAGTTCAACCTGATTGACGGCAGGGATCACCTCGACATTCTCACAGAAGTTAGCGAGAATTGCGGGATAGAAATTCGCCACGCCGATTGCCTTTGTCAAGCCCTCCTTGTAGGCTTTTGTGATTCCTCTGTAAGCGGCAAAATAGTCACCCATCGGCTGGTGAAGAAGTACCAAATCGACATAGGGCATATTCAGCTTTGCGAGAGAGGTTTTGACCGCTTCATAGGCGGTTTCCTCGTTTTTTTGGTCTTGCACCCAAACCTTGGTGGTGATAAACAACTCGTCGCGGGTAGTGATTCCGTCGGCGATTGCGCGCGCAACAGCTTTGCCGAGCGCTTCTTCATTCATATACGCTGCGGCGGTGTCGAGCAGGCGGTAGCCTGTTTTAATCGCGTTGTATACAACTTCCTCGCACTGTGTCGCGTCGGGAATTTGAAATACGCCGAAGCCTTCGAGAGGCATTTTTGTTCCGTTGTTAAGTGTAATGTAATCCATAATCATTAGTCCCCTTTTACGAGCATAACTCAAATATTTTCTCAACATCGGCAGGCGTAAGCGTTGTAAAGCCTTCGAGCTTTCCTTTTGCGCCGCAGGCTTTCTTTGCCATGAGCGCAAAGTTCTTGTCGTCGATGCCGAGGTCAGAAAGACGGCTCTTCAATCCGAGAGTACCAAAGAAGAACTTTTCCATCGCTTCTATCGCGGCTTTCGCGCCGTCCATATCGGAGAATGCGGGATCTACGCCGAATACATTGACGCCGAGATGCTTGATCTTCGGAGCTGTCTTCTCGTCCAGAATATAGCTAAGCCATTTCGGGATAACAATAGCAAGACCGTGACCGTGGGTGATATTATAGAACGCTGACAGCTCATGCTCGATCATGTGCGCGATCGCGTCCTGCTCAATGCCGCTGAACAAAAAGCCATTGAGTGCCCATGATGAAGCCCACATCAGGTTGGCGCGTGCGTCATAATCGTCAGGTTTTTCGAGTGCGGCAGGGGCGAATTTAACAACAGTTTTGAGTACCTCCTCCTGCATACGGGTGAGCATATCCATCTCCTCCTGCGCGGAGAAATAGGCTACGTCAAAGACGTGCGCCATAATATCAACGCTGCCGCTTGCGGTCTGGTAAGCGTTGACGCTGAATGTATTTGTCGGATCGAGGAACGAAACATTTGATCTGAGAGTCGGACCGAACATCGGCTGTTTCTCGTTCTGCTCGACATTGCTGATGACGCCGCCGATATCCATTTCAGAGCCTGTCGCGGAAAGGGTAAGAACTGCGACAATCGGGAGATTGTCGGGAACGAACGCTTTGCCGGTGATGATATCCCAGCAGTCATCGCCCTCATACTTTGCTGTCGCGGCGATCGCTTTGGTAGCGTCGATCGTAGAACCGCCGCCTACTGCCAACACAACGTCGATACCCTCTTTTTTGCAGAGAGCGGCGCCTTTATTTACCGTTGTGTGATGAGGATTCGGCTCTACGCCGGGCAATTCAAAAATCTCCATCTCCGCCTTGTTGAGCTCGGCGATAATTTTGTCATACAGACCGATTCTCTTGATGGAACTGCCGCCGTAAACAAGCAGGACTTTTTTGCCGAATCGGGCAATCTCCTCGCTCAGATGGTGGAGCTGAGCTTTACCGAAATAAACCTTTGTTGTGTTGCTGAAAATAAAATCTTTCATTGTTGACCTCCTGATTTTTATTTATTTATGTTGATTATTTTTAACCATTTTTTCACCTTATCCGCACAGCCGCGCTCGGCTTCAGACATTTCGATCGGCAAGCCTTTGAGGATTGTCGCATTCGGCTCAAGCTCCGTGATCGTGCGGTAGGTACCGCCGTCGGATGAACCCATGTGCGTGTTGAAGGGTATGATCGTCTTGCCCGAGAAATCAAGCTCATCAAAGAGCGTGTAAAGTATCATCGGGAAGGTGTACCACCACATCGGATAGCCGATGAAGATGTTGTCGTAGCCGCTGATGTCGATTTTGTTCTTGATCGCCGGGCGCATATCCTCGTCATGCTCCTTTTTGGCGTAACGAGCGAGAGCGTTGTAGTGACTGCGGTCGCTGTCATAGGGCTTGACAGGCTCAATCTCCACCAAATCCGCACCTGTTTGCTTTGCGATCTCTGTTGCCACCGCTTTGGTGGTTTCGTAAACTGAGAAGTATAATACCAAGCTCTTCATACTGTCACCTCATTTATATTTATTGTTTTTTGCTATGGTTATATTATATAGTAAATATCAAAGAAAGTAAAATGCCGATTGCTTATATAAATATAACTTTCGGTTATATATGTTTCTCCCAAAACGCGACTGCGGTATTGATCCAGCCCTCGGCGACTGTGCCTGTGCCTAAGCCGAATCCGTGCGGCAGTCCGCTGAATATCTCAATCTGAGCGTCCGTGCCGTTTGCCTTGATCGCGTTGATACGGTTCTGCATGGTGCGGTAATTGGCGATTCCGTCGCTTGTCCCTACGCAATTATAGGTTGGCGGCTCGTTGCCTGTCACTTCGCTCAGTCCCGTGTACTGCATGATGACTGCCGCAGGCTTGGGATAGGATTTTTCGCCGAAGGCTTCTGTTCCGTATGTGCCGAGCCACGCCGCCATCCTCGCGCCTGCCGAGCCGCCCCAAAGGGAATACCCCTCGGTGCTGACCTCTAATTCATCGGCGTGCTGATGGACAAACGCAATCGCTCTCGCTAAATCCTCGCAGGCTGTTTGAGAACCCGGACGGTAAATCAGTGCAAAGGCGTTGTAGCCCATCTTGCTCAGCTCCAACGCGTGTGGAAAGCTATCGTGCATCGCGCCGACGTAGGCGAAGCCGCCGCCTGCGTTGCAGATGGCAAAGGGCTTGTTTTTCTCGCCCTTGAAGAAGAACAGCCCCGTGTTTCTCTTATCGGGGTCAGCCGCCTTTTCCGTTTCAGTGTAAATGTCATAGAAAACCGTATTGCCGTTTACCGCCCGGTTTTTCAGGTAATTTGCGATCTCAACGGTTTTGTCGGGGGCGATATAATTATACCAAGTCAACGACAGATCGCCGAGTGTCGAGCCGGAGTAATAACCGCTGTTGACAGGAAAGATCAGCCGACCGTAATTGTCGAAGGCAGGGTCACTCTGCACCTCAGAGATCGCCGTATCCTTATTGAAGTATTCTTGATCGGCATGCGCCTTTGTCTGTCCTCTGAAGAAATACGGCAGGGCGTTATAGACGAACTCGCGCACGGCGTTGTGGTCGTGAACGCCTCCCTCTTTTTGATAGAACACATAGTGGTTCGGGGTGAAGAACTCACGGCTGAGCATTTCGTTTGCCATATCAATCGACTGGCTCCTGACCTGATCCTGTGTGCCGACGGTGTGATAGATGAAGTAGCCGCGGCTGTCGAGGTCGTTGTCCTTCACCAGCGATTCGATGAAGTCGACATTTTTCTCAATCCGGAAATTGCCGTAGGTGCCGTAGTACCAGCTCGAGCCGCTCATCGGCAGGAAGTAGCGGATATAGTCGTAGTCGTAGCAGAATTGCAGCCAAGTCGTGACCGAGCCGAGTGAGAAGCCGCCGAACGCACGGTGGTCTCGCGAGGCTTTCAGATCCTCGTCGGAGGTCGATTTTGCATAGGTATGGAACTGCCCCTCGACCGCAGGCATCAGGTGCTTTTCAAAGTCATTGTGGAAGGCTCTCAGAGCATCCTCGGAGCTGCCGAAATCCGTAGAGCTGTTCTCGTGATAGAAGGTTGCCGAAACAACAATCAGCGGCTCAATATCGCCGTTTGCAATCATATTGTCAAAGATGTTTTTGATGTTGGCATATTCAAAATATTCGCCTGCGTGACCGCCCCAGCCGTGCATTAAATAGAGAATGTTGTACCGGGTGTCGGCGTCGGCTTCATCGTAGCCGTAGGGCAGATAGACAAACGCTTGCTTGGTGATGTCGCCGCCGTTACCGGCGTAGTCTTTTGAATGATACTTTATCTCCCGAACCGTACCGCCCTGCGCCGCCGCGCTTAAATAGGACGAGGGCACTTGATTTGTCATACCTGTTTGCTCCAAAGTGAAAGGTTCATCTCCTTGATTATCCCGAGCGCTGATCGGCTCGCCGAGTAATTTTTTATCATCTTGATTATCATTGTTATTTGCCGCCTCGGTCTGACAACCGCACAAGGTCAGCATCGTCAGCAGACAGCAGAGAAAGCAGGAAATCGCTTGTGTGATCGCTTTCATTTGGTTCACTCCTATCATAATAATTTATATGATTTACTGCTTGCCTATGGTTGAATTATATGATAGAATAGGGAAAAAGTAAAATGCCGTTTGTTTATATAAATATAACAAATAGTTATATAAAAGGCTCCCTTTGGTAAAGGGAGCTGTCACCGTTAGGTGACTGAGGGATTGTATCGTTGACCGAGCGTCAGCGAGGAACTATATTATTTTGATATGGTGGTGTTAAACATTGATCGAAATCTATTTGCTCGAACAGTTAGCGGCGTTCGCAAAGCACGGCACACTCTCCAAAGCCGCAGAGGAACTGCTTATCAGCCAGCCTGCGCTCTCGCGCTCGATGAAGAAGCTGGAGGAAGAATTCGGCGTGACGCTCTTTGTGCGTGAGAATAAGAAAATCTCGCTGAACGAAACAGGTCAGCTTGCCGCGGCATTGGCGCAGTCGCAGGTGAACCAAAACAAGGAGATGATCAGCCGCGTGATTGCCTTCGACCGCAGTCTGCACAGTATACGTATCGGCGCGTGCGCTCCCCAGCCGATGACCGACCTCATGCCGATCCTGCAGGATCACTTTGGTGATATGACGATCTCCTCCGAGCTTGTCTACGGCGAAAAGCTATTAAACGGTATGCAGAACGGCGCCTATCAGATCGGCATCGTCCGCGCGCCAATCGAGGACAGCGGACTGTTCTTTCAGCGTTATACGACCGAGCACCTCAATATCGTTGTACCTGAGAGCCATCGACTTGCTGAGAAAGAAAGCGTAAAATTCAGCGACCTTGCAGGAGAAAAATTCCTTCTCTATCAGCACATTGGCTTTTGGAAAAGCGTATGCGAGGATTATATGGCTGACACAATCTTCCTGATTCAGCCCGACCGCGAGACTTTTGCCGACCTGGTGATGAACACCGATTACCCTGCTTTTTCGTCCGATGTCATTCTCAAAGCAAGCGGCACACCGAACGGACGAATTGCCATCCCGATCGACGAAGAAAAGGCACGCTACACCTTCTACATAGCGTGCCGTAATGAGGATAAGCGAAAATACGCGTCATTCTTCAACTCCATCCGTTCCGAGATCATCAACAGATAAACGAGAACTCCGACTCAGTGTTCGAGTCGGAGTTCTCGTTATTTTATCATATACCTTTTATGTGGAATCATTTTTAAACAGCCAATTCATGATTGTTTCATCATGCGCGAACGCCATACCGCCGCCGTGCCGGTCGGTGTAGCCGCGTTCGGTAAAGTACGCTTGGTCTTTTACGTCGAGAACGAGGATTTTATCAATCTCTGTTTCGGTCAAGCCCTGTGATTCGTATATGCCGCGCAGCTTGTTGTAAGCGTTTTTCAGCGGTTGAGAGCCGTAGTAGCTGTCATTTTCGCCTGTTGCTAAATAGACGGGCGTTTTTGCTTTTGCAAGCACTTCCAAATCGCCGTCCCACTGTGATGACGTCATCAGAAAGGCTGTGTATAACTCCGGACGCATCCCCATCACGAGCGAGCCTGTTTCACCGCCGCCGGAGTAGCCGTGCAGATACACTTTTCTTTTGTCGATGCTGTAGTGATTGATAAAATATTCTGTCAGGGCGATTGCCTGATTTGCCGAGGCTTCTCCCCAGTCGCTCAGTTGAGTAGACAGCACGATCATCTCGCTGTTGTATTTGATGGCTTCAACGCCGAAGTCCTCGACCATATTCGCGCCGACTCCCTGAAAATACAAGCCCTCATATCCGGGAAGGGTAATGAACAGCGCATAGGGTTTTGTTCCGTCGTAGCTTCCGGGAAAATAACTACTGTAGTGAATCTCTCTGCACTCTGCCGAATGATAAACATTGTCGTTGATAAAACCGCGTTGTGTTTCGGTACCGACCGTTATTTCGGAGGGTACGGAGGAAGTCATTCCAAGTTTAAGCCCTTTACCCATTCGGTAATATCCGTTTTTGCGCTGTCCGAGCCTGCGTCGGAGCCTGCGATCGCGATACCGTCGATGACATTGGCGTTTGGTTCACGTTCACGGATCATATTGTAGGTGTTACCGTCACGACTGCCCGCGTGGGTGTTGAACGGCACGATGGTCACACCGGAGAGGTCGTAGGTATCGAAGAAGGTCTCCAATACCATCGGGAGTGTGTACCACCAGATCGGATAGCCGATGAATACGGTCTTGTACTGCGTGGGGTTAACGTTGAGCGGCTCAAACGCCGGACGCTCGTTATTGTCAACCTCCGCCTTTGCCGCGTCCGCCAAGGCATCATATTCAAGCGGATAATCCTTTGACGGGATAATCGGCTCAATGTCGCCGCCGACCTCATCGTGAATGATTTCGGCAATCCACTTGACGGAGGATTCGCCGTTCACCATCGGCGTAGCGGTTGTAACCGCGTCAACGTCCTTTGTATTGTCGGCACTGAAATAGAGAACCAACACCCTGCTGCCTGTATTTGCGGCACTTGAAGCCGTATTGCTTTCCGTCTTTGTTTCCGCCGCTTTGGTCGAGGCTTCATTGGAAGAAGATGAGCTTGAATTTTGATTGCCACCGCAAGCCGCAAGCGAAAGTGCCATCACGGCAGCTAACAGTATGCTCAATAGTTTTTTCATATAAAAAACCCCCGTTCCTATTATCGGTAATTATATTATAAAATGAAATTTAACAAATGTAAAATGCCGATTGATTATATAAATATAACTGTAAGTTATATAAAACAGCGCGAGATGAATCAATCATCTCACGCTGTTTACTGTGTAGCAATATTGATAATGTATCTAATAATCCTTTATATCTCGATTTTTCCGTGCTTTTCCTCATACTTCTCGATCGCATCACGAATCAGAATTAATATCTAACTGTTTGCCGAGCGACCTTCATAGTCGGCTACAACGTGCAGCTTGTTCAGCATTTCTTCTTCGATTCGTATAGATAAACTCTTAACAGCCATAAATAAACCTCGTTTCGTATTTATTATGGCTTTATTTTATGCCTATAACCAATCACCGAATGTCCCCCGCCGCCTAAGAGGGTGCGGGTGTCCAGTGGACACCTCTGCGAAGCAGAAGCACCGGCGGAGTGCCTCCACTGTCGATTTCGTTTTTGAAGCATATTAAGCGACTATGTAAAGTTCGTTACCGGAACATATTCGTCCGGTGCGGTCACGCACCGGTCACGCACATAGCAGGCACGGTGAAGTGATTGCGTAAACTGAATCTGCGATTTCAAAGGAAACAGCCACAAGCAAGCCGTCAGGCTTGTGACGGCGGAATGCGAAAAAGGCTTCGACGGTGTAGCACCTGATTGCAGCGGAATAGAAGTTGCAAATCCGCATTAAGCAACAGCGGACTCGTCCAGTGCGGTCACGCACCGGTCACGCACCCGACAGGCAAGACCCGGGGGGACATCGGTGATTGGTTATAATCGAGTAAATAAGAATCTATCTTTCCAATACAAATCGAGCAAGTTCTTCATTGCCGTCTCTTTCAGCCGATCTGACAAGTACGATTTTTCATGATACTCGGTATCTTTTGTGATACTTTCGTTTAACAAGTCACAACATGAAGTTGTATCCAACACAAGTTTTCGGCCATTTTCAAAAGGATCAATGTCAGCTATACTGTAGTCACAGCAAGAGAAAAGCTGAATTTACAAAACTTAAATCAGGAGGAAATCACCATGACTAACATCGAAAAGGCTTTGGCATTGATCAACACATTCGCAACTACCGATACTGAGAAAGCCGCTTCTTTACTCGCTGAGGGTTATATTCAACACAATCTCGCATTCGGCACCGGAAGAGACGCATTTGTCGGTGCGGTTCAGGCACTCGGATCTGCTCCCGTGAAAACCACCGTCAACAACATCCGCGCGTTCGAGGACGGCGATAAGGTATTCCTGCAGACCGTTTATAACTTCGCCGGTGCAGGCGAACAGGTCGCATTTGATATCTTCCGCTTTGACGAGGACGGCAAGATCGCTGAACATTGGGACAACTTGGCTGATAAAGCAGTACCGAATCCCTCCCGTCACACGCAGATCGACGGCACTATGGAGAAAAAGGATGTGGACAAGGAAGTGACCCGCAAGGTGGTTTCTGCTTTCGTAGGCGACATCCTTCGCGGTGAGAATCCCGACAACATCACCTCTTACTTTGACGGTGACAACTATATCCAGCACAACACCGGTATCGCAGACGGTCTGTCGGGACTCGGCAAGGCGCTTGCGGCTCTCGCTGAGCAGGGTATTCAGATGATCTACAACAAGACCTACATGGTTCTGGCTGACGGTAACTATGGTCTGGCAGTTTCCGAAGGCACCTTCGGTGGCGCACCTACCTCTTACTATGATCTGTTCCGCATCGAGAACGGCAAGATCGCCGAACACTGGGACGTTATGGAGACGATCGCCGATAAAGAGACCTGGGCAAACGAGAACGGTAAGTTCTGATTACGGTCCTTATATAACCAATCACCGATGTCCCCCGGGTCTCGCCTGCCGGGTGCGTGACCGCACCGGACGAATATGTTCCGGTAACGATCTTTACATAGTCGCTTAATATGCTTCAAAAACGAAATCGACAGTGGAGGCACTCCGCCGGTGCTTCTGCTTCGCAGAGGTGTCCACTGGACACCCGCACCCTCTTAGGCGGCGGGTGCCATTCGGACTTTCAGTGGGGGTTATAATCCCCCACTGAACCCCCGAGGAGCTAAAGCTCCTGCGGTGAGGTTGGATCAATGCAGCCGATGTTAAGCGAGCTTACATCGGGCTTTGCTCCGAGTTAAACAAAGCGTGAGGCAGTTACCTCACGCTTTTGTGTTATCTATGATATGCTGCATAAACTTCTTTACAGTAGGACTCAATCTGTCATAATCCTTGAAGATGAAGGCGATCGAATAGGTCAGCGTTTCGTCATCAAAGGGAATTACGCGAATGTTTTGGAACAGCATTTTTGCACCGCTGTTCTCAGGTGAGATAAACACACCCTTTCCTCGATTGACCAAATCATAGATCTGCATCACATCGGATGACTCAAACGATTTTTTCAGCGTTACACCGTATCTGCTGCTGAAGTCCCCGATCATATGATGATAGTGTGATTTCTTCTCGACCATCAGCAGGTTTTTCCGGTGCAGCTGTGCAAAGTTGACTTTTTCAACCTGTGCTAAAGGATCGTCCTTGTGAACATATAAGCAAAGCGGAACAGTAAGCACGGGCAGGTGCTTGAATCGCATACCGTGACGGTTTTCGGGAAGCGCCAGCAACGCAAAGTGTTTAGAATCCTCTTTGATATAGTCATCAATGTCCATATCCGGCATTTCCATACGATTCAGCGTAATGTTGGGATACAGTTCTTCGAATTCAAACAGAAGCTCGGTATCCAGAATACGAAAGATAAACGGAGCACAGGCAAAGCTGAGCGTCTGCGGACGGTTGGATAACGCAGCAAAGACCTCGTCCTCAGTATGGCGGAATCGCTCTACAATGGGACTGAATTTGTGATACAGCAATTTGCCCTCCTCCGTCAGCACACTACCCTTCACTGTACGCTCAAACAGATTGCAGGAAAGCTCCGCTTCCAGATTCTTCATACAACGGCTGAGCGCTTGCTGAGAGATAAACAGGTTTTCGGCAGCTTTGGAAATACTTTTGTGTTTCGCTGTTTCTACAAAGTATTCGATATGCTTGAACTCCATACGATCACCTCATTGTTTTATATGGTCATTATACCACAAATTTAAATTGTAGCAAGACAAACGCGAAGATTTATGTTATGATATCAAAAAGGAGAGATGAAAATGACCGTTCAGCAGTACCTTAGTTATATTGTAAACGATATCCACCGCACAATCGTAGCCACCGTGGATGATAAGGGCTTGCCCGTAACCTGCGCAATTGATATGATGGATGCCGATGAGAACAGTTTGTATTTTCTGACAGCGAAAGGTAAAAGCTTTTATGACAGGCTGATCAAAAGAGAATTCCTCGCTTTCACCGCGATGAAGGGCGAAGACACCATGACGAGTGTCGCTGTTTCCGTAAGAGGAAAGGTGCGCGAGCTTGGATTTGACAAGATACCGGAGCTGTTTGAGAAGAATCCGTATATGAAAGAGATCTATCCGACTGAGGAAAGCCGGCGCGCCTTGACTGTGTTCCAAATCTATGAGGGCAACGGCGAGTGGTTTGATCTCAGCAAGAAGCCGATCGAACGAGCGTCGTTTGCTTTCGGTAAAGCCGAAGAATCTCCCGAGGGCTATGCGATCACTGACGCCTGTATCGGATGCTCAAGCTGTTTGGACGTCTGTCCGCAAAACTGTATCGTATCCGACAGCATCCCATATGTGATCGAGCAAGAGCACTGTCTTCACTGCGGTAACTGCCATACCGTTTGTCCTGTCAATGCAGTGATAAAGCAGTAATGAAATAATGAATCCTATTAGATTTCACAAAAAAGAATCATCCAGCACAACTTCATAGAAAGTTAAAAACAAAGTTTGAGTTCCCGGATTATTATGGCGAAAATTGGGATGCTCTTTGGGATTGCTTGGATGGCTGGAATGAAAATGTACGTAGCAATTTGCACAATGCTATTTTTCTGGTGGAGATAAGCTTCCTTTCTTCTGCAGGAAATCAAATACCCTGTCTTGGGAGCGACACCTTCTGTCAGAAGTCGCGCCTACGCGCTCCTTCGAATCCGCTTATCACCACTGCACGGTACAAATAATAAAGACGGTAGGTATCTTACGATACCTACCGTCTTTATCAATGGTGGAGATAAGCGGATTCGAACCGCTGATCTCTTGAATGCGAACCAAGCGCTCTCCTGAGTCACGCGCTTACGCACCCCCATAGCTGTTCCTTTCCGCCTGTAAAAAAGAAAAAAAGATTGCGGACACAAAAGAGTCAACCTGTATAGGTGTTCTCGGCAGTGTTCTTAAAGCTCTGCTTTTTCAGCCATTCTTTTTCTTCTTCGCTCTCAGGAATATCGATTCTTTCAATCTTAAAGATAACAGGTCTTGTTCCGTTGTTACAGCAAGCTATCATCATCCTGTCATCATTTATCCAACCCTTCATACCACAAAAACCGCATTGGCAAGCCGTTTATGGCTACCAATGCGGTTTTCATTTATGTTGATATATGCGGGATTGTTATTACGGTAATACTTCTTGTTCGTTGTTTTTCTATCTTTTTGACGAACCAAGTAGATATAATATTCCACCGATGATATTCCTTGTTTGCAGCTCATATTTTGACACGTTATAAAGAAGTACTGAGCCCATCAAAAAACAGAGAGTTTCTTTAATGGATGCTCTCTGTTTTTTCTTGATTCAGCGCTATTTGCGTTTATCTGTTTCTTATATCGCTTTGTTGCTTTTTATAGCCTATGAACAGCAGACCGCCAAAGATAAAGCATATTACCGCTCCCGACAGCATGATAATGTGATTCACCGAACCGTCTTTGATGACCATTACAGCGGAGAAGATGCCGATAAGCATCAGCTTGCGTATACGCCCCCGGTCGAGCTAACTGTCGATCCCGATATCATTATACGATTTTTGTATTTTATCATGTCTTTCCGTCATAAGTTTCCTCCTAAATATTCAAAGCAACAATCCCGATGAGACCAACCATAGCCAAGCCGAGGCTCGGCATGATGATGCCGGGCAGATCCTGAAAGGTTTTGGGATTGATCTTTCTCAGCGTAACGCCGATGATTAAAAACACGATAGAATTGAGCGCCGCCATCCATTTCGGAACATTCAGCGCGCCGATCAGAATCGCGATAACCAAACACACATCCGCCGCCATCAGAATCAGATAGCTCAGAAAAAAAGGAACCGTAATCGCCTTGTATAAGCCCTCCAGAGCGTGATCTGCAATCTCGAAGTTATCCTCACCCTTGCTCATGATCCGCTTGTAGATGACTGCTTGGATACAGAGCATCGAATGGACAAAAAAACCGCCGATACAGCCGACAAACGCAAGTATGCTCATGACCATTGCGAGCGTCGGGTAACCGCCGCTAATCTGCGAAGCAATAGAGCAAAAGCCGAAGCCGACCCCCGCGTCGCCGAAAAAAGCACAGAGGATCGACGCGCCAAAACGCCACTCGGACATTCTCATCCAGTTGCTGTCGATATTTTTGGAGGTGCCGAGCTTTTCGTTGCCCGCGCCCTTTAAGTCGAACAGGATATCTCCGACACAGCAGAGCAGCCCACCACACAAACCGAGGATCGAAAATAACAACATCGTTTAACTCCTTTATTTAATTTCACTGTTACTTGCGGTTAAATCAAGACTATGTAAACCTCTGCAGAAGACGTCATGCTTATTTTTTACCTACAAGCAGAGCAGGATAGTCCCATCCACACAGACTCAAATTTTGACATTAATTTACCGTCCGTCGTATCGATCAATTCCGCCTTTTCATAGCCCATATCCCGAAGTTTTTTCAAGAAAGCCTGCATATCGCCGTACTTCGATTTGGAGAAAATATCGTGTATCGCAAATGAACCGCCTTTTTTCAAGGTGCGAAGGGTCTCGAGCAGATATGCCTGTCTGTCGCCCGGGATATTGTGATAAACGTAATGACTGCAAACAGCATCAAAGCTCTCGTCCGTAAATGTGAGCTTCGTCGCGTCGCCGCGCTGAAAGGACGTATTCTCCACACCTTCCGCTTTAGCGTTACGCTCACACAGCGGTTGATTGAATGAGGCGTATTCCTTTCCCCAGCGATCAACACCGATGAAGCTTGAGTCGGGGTTCCTTTTTGCGCAGGCGATCGTGAGAGCTCCGCTTCCGCAGCCTACGTCAAGACATTTACCGTCATCGGGTACGTCAACATAGTCGGCGATCCCGTCGATGATTTGCCTTGACATTTCCGCTTGCCGTTGTAATCAAAGGCACGGTACATCAGGATCATCCGGAGCGATGCACAAACGCCAACGACCGTCCCGATCAGAAAAATGATAAACACCACGGTTTTGATCGTTCCACTCAGTATTCCGGTCAATCCGAAAACGATGAACAGTATAAAGAGTATCAGTGTTGCTGACAGACCGGCATAAATCATTCCCTTCGGCATCCAGTTTTTGTAATCAGCTTCATATTCAAGCTCCTATCGTTTATTCGTCACGGCTCCCGCGACTGCCCATTTCGCACTCTCGCTCTGCAGGTTCACCATTTTAGCGAATTCTCCGCCGGTATTCATCAAGTCCTCCGGCTTGCCCTGCTCCGCCACCATACCGTCTTTTAATACAACGATCTTATCCGCCGACTCTACCGTGCGCATACGGTGGGCGATAACAAGAACGGTTTTATTCTGCAACAGTTTGGACAGCGCGCCCTGCACCTTTGTTTCATTCTCCACATCAAGAGATGCAGTCGCCTCGTCAAGAAGAACGATCGGGGCGTTTTTCAGGAGCGCACGGGCGATTGAAATGCGCTGGCGTTCTCCGCCGCTGAGCTTCGCGCCATTCTCGCCGATCTGTGTATCATAACCGTTCGACAGTTTTTCCACGAACTCGTCGCAGTTTGCCGCCTTCGCCGCTTCTATTACCTCTTCATCCGTCGCGCCGTGTCTGCCCAAACGGATATTCTCCATGACGCTATCGTCAAACAGTACAACATCCTGAAAGACCATCGAATAGTTGCTAAGCAGGGTTTCCGGATCGACCGTATTGATATCGACGCCTCCGACGCGGATCGTTCCGCTCGTGATATCCCACAGCCTTGCCGCAAGTCGGGTACAGGTACTCTTGCCTGAGCCGGAGGGCCCGACAAGGGCAGTGACCTCGCCTTCTTTAGCGGTGAAGCTGACGCCCTTGAGCACCTGCTCGTTATCATATGCAAAACCAACGTTCTCAAACACAATATCGTAACCGTTAGGGGCAAAGCTATCCGCGCCTTCGGCGACAGGCGTATCGTAGATCTCCATCAAACGGTTCGCCGATACCTCGGACATGAATACTTCCGCAATCAGCGCAAGGCTCTGGTCAAACGGCGCGTAAATGCGGGTGATCACCAGAAGGAACATAAAGAACAGCATAAAGTCGATCTGTCCGGAAAGGATCAAGCCCGCGCCAACAAGAATGGTTGTCGCAATTCCGAGGCGCATGATAACGCTTGCGGCATTGACAAAAATACCTGTGGCGAATTCTCCGCGCAGGAGGGTTTTCTCATGCTGATCGATCTTACCATTCAACTCGTCAAGGTGATGTTTTTCTCCGTTGACGGCACGGATCTCACGGATGTTTTCGATCGTTTCCTGAATGCCGTCCGAAACCTTAACCGCCGCCTGCTTGGAGATTTCGGAATTCTTCTTCGCCATCTTACGGCTTCCGAACAGCAACAGAAACGCCACGGGTACGCCCCACAGCGCTGCGATCGCCAGCCGCCAGTCATAGATCAAGAGCACAACGGCAATGACAGCAGTCGATACATACGAACCATAAAGATAGCCCATGACATGAGACCATACGTGCTCCATACGGTTGACGTCGCCCATGATGGTCTCGGTCAGATCGGCAAGATCACGCTTGCCGAAGTATCCGAGCGGCAGCTTTCTCAGCCGTTCTGCCAGTCCGATACGCATGGTCTTGACTTCACCGTAAACAAGACCGTAGGTAGCGTGATACTGTAACAAATGCACGATCAGAGAGAGGATCACAAAGAACGCCGTCAGCCCAATATACAGCCATGTGTTCGGGAGAGGTCCTCCCTTGGTGAGCGTTGAGATAAAGCTCTGCATCATAAAGTACAGCAGTCCCATACCGCCCATCATCAACAGGTTGACAACGATCGTCCACAGCATACCCATCTTGGTGTTATGTACGCCTTTATCGGACAGTGCGTATTTACGCTTGAATTTATCGCCGAACATTATCTCACCTCCGTTTCGTTTTGGATCTTCCATTTTACGGCTTGGTTATATTCGTTCCACATACGCGCGTATAAGCCGCTCTTTTCTATCAATTCTTCATGTGTGCCTTCTTCGGCGACCTTACCGCCGTCCAGCACAATGCCTGCCTATTACCGTTCCTTGCCCGGAGCGCTCGCGAATAAGCTGGTAGAAATGGATAAAACCGGCGCAACCAACGAAGAACTCGGCAAAATGATGGGCGGCTTTGCCAACCTGAGAAAAGGTATGCTCGACAGCGATATGGAGAACGGCTATGTGTCCGTCGGCAACGGTATCAGCGACATTCACGAAATTAAATCCGCTAAAGACATCATTGATGAAATGACAAAGGACTATTGTAAGTAATATAAACCGCAGTTTTGGTGTACTTTCCTAAAACTGCGGTTCATTTTTTTAACTCGGAGCAAAGCCGCTTTGAACGACAAAATTCGTTGGGAAGTAATCAATATTCAGTCCCGCATTTTTGGCAAGCTGCGCCATCTCACACACCTGCGGCAGATAGGCTTCAACCGATACATCATTTCTGACCATATCAAATACCGTATCGCCGTCGATATATTCCTTGACGAGGCGCTCGTTTTCCATATCGATATCAAGCATCTTCGGAATTCGGATATTCGCGTTCAGCAACCGCTGATAGTCGTTCCGTTCCGCTTCGATTTTATTGCCGAAGGTGTAGTAATCGCACGGCTCATGGTGGATCTGCTTCAGTACAACTTGTTTTTTCTCGCGTTTGGCGAGGTAGGAATAGCCGCCTTTTCCCTTGCCAAGCAATTTGATGATGTGATATTCGATACCGTTTACCGAAACTTTCTCCATACTTACCCCTTCCAATAGAATGTGAAATGTCTGTCTTTGTGGAATCCGAGCTTTTCATAAAAAACTGTGTCGGAAATGACATAAACTTTCTTTGCGCCGAGCGATTTTGCGCGGTTAAGCGCTTTATAACCAATCACCGATGGCACCCGGGTCTCGCCTGCCGGGTGTGTGACCGCACCGGACGAATATGTTCCGGTAACGATCTTTACATAGTCGCTTAATATGCTTCAAAAACGAAATCGACAGCGGAGGCACTCCGCCGGTGCTTCTGCTTCGCAGAGGTGTCCACTGGACACCCGCACCCTCTTAGGCGGCGGGTGCCATTCGGGGTTTCAGTGGGGGTTATAATCCCCCACTGAAACCCCGAGGAGCTAAAGCTCCTGCGGTGAGGTTGGATCAATGCAGCCGATGTTAAGCGAGCTTACATCGGGCTTTGCTCCGAGTTAAATTTTTAAAATAAACAGCCATATTCTGCCTTTCTATCATTATGCCGTCTTTTCGCAGTCTTTACCGGTGATTTCCGCTCCGTGGCGGCACAAAAGACTTGTTACGATAAACATAACACCTATTCCGATTTGTGATGTATTATTAAGATTAAAATCGGCTATATCGGTAAAAAAAGCGCTCATTATGGAATATGTAATTCCTGCAGCAATAGCAGTTCCGATAGGAATACAGATTGTGCAGATACCGAGGCGCATCAGCTCCCTTGCACCGCTGAGTGTAAAAGGCGTTCCCGCTTCCAATTCATTCTTGAAATAATTTTCAGCAAGCTTGCAAAGCACAGCTTCACCTGCACACAGAATGATTCCCACAGCCATAGCGGAATAACAGGTTCCTATGCTGATTTCAGCGTTTTTCTCAATTATGCCGTGAATCGTTATTCCGCCGAGCTTGAAGCCGTCGGGAATAACGGCGAGACAAATCATTCCGACAATACAGCCGATTCCGCCGATCAGACAGAAAATGAATATGATTTTGCTGATAATTTTTCCGATTTTGGAAAGGGTTTGAAGTGTTCTTAATGTTTTCATAATAGACCTCCGCGTAAATTAGAATTATCTGTATTTCTGCCGATATAGAAAACATAGCCGTAATGCTGTTTGTATTTCCGGTACAGCTCCGCCTCGCGGCGGTTAAGCTCGGCGTATTCCTTAACGGTATGACAGTTGTTGTATTTTTCAATCAGCTCATTGATCGCTTGCTCTCTCGGCTCAAAATAGTTCTTTGTCCAGCAGTCCTCGGTCAGCGCAAACGCAACTACGAATTGATAACCGCAGTCCTGCATGATTTTGATATTATCCTCAATGAGATCAAGCTTGCTTCCCGCGTCTGTCCAGAATTTTTCCGCTTCTTCGGGATGAACGCTTGTCAGCCACGAGGGACAGGTTACGGCGATCATTCCGTCCTCTTTCAGAAACGCGCGCCAATGAGACAGACCTTTCTCAAAGCCGATATTGTCGATCGCTCCCTCCGACCAAATCAGGTCGAGGGAGTTCTTCTCAAACGGTAATTCTTCCATTTTGCCGACGACGCCTTTTAGTCTTTCCGACAAACCGCTGTGCAGCGCTTTTTTGTCAAGCTCCCGAACGAATTCGGGGAACATATCTAAACCAACAATATTGCCGGACAAATATTCGGCAAGCACTAAGGTCTGGCCGCCTGTTCCGCAGCCTAAGTCAGCAATACTTTCAAATCGGCTCAAATCTCCCAAAAAGCTCAAAGCCCTCTCTACCGTTTCTCGGCTGCCGGGTCCCTGACGCTCTAAACCGACATGCGCCTCTAACAATAAATCCAAAAAACTCGGTTGATTATTTTCCTGTTGTTCTGTCATATATCATCAAAATTCCTTTCACTATCAGTATTGTAAAACACATGATTCCGGCATACGGCTGGCGTGTGACTATAAACAAGAATACTGTGATTACTGATAACACCACGCCTGTTATCAATCGGTGTCTGTTCCATAACGGTCTGTCAAGGTGACTGATAACGACAGCGCAGATTCCGTTTATTACCGTTATACCGATCACAGCGGCATAAACAATTATTATCCAAAGGCTGATATTTGAGATGCCGAACAGCGTCACTGCCGCCTCATTTTCGCCGTTGCCGAATACAGGCAAGAACAACAACAGCACGGTCAGGATATCGAGCAGGCCGCATATCAGTGCAATGTATTTTTTTATCGTTTCATGCTTTTCGTTTTCCGCCGCGGTGATAATTTCATCGGGGCAGATCAGCTCGTCAATCGAAACGGAGAAATAACGCGATATCTCTTTCAGGGAGTCGATATTGGGATAGCCGCGTCCCGACTCCCATTTTGAGATCGCTGTCCGTGACACATAAAGCTCCTTTGCAAGCTCCTCCTGCGTCAGCCCCTTGCTTTTCCTAAGCTCCTGCAATTTTTCGTTAAATTCCATTTTCTTTCCTCATATCCGTGTACAATACAGCGGCATAATAAAGTTTAAATAATCCAATGCTCAGCAAAATCGAGCCGATGATATCTGTCGCCCAATGAACGCCCGATATCAGCCTGCCGATCACCATAAACGCCGCGAACAATACCGCAAAGACATATACAGTAAGTCTGCTTGCCTTACTCTGACATCTGCGCTTGACCTGCAGCACCAATGTCGGCATGACCGACAGCACCAGAAGCGTTGTCGAGGACGGATAGGATACTTCTAAAAACCCATCTATCAGAACCGGTCTGTAATTGATCGGGATCATTTCAAAGATTAGATAAGCCGCAATGACAATAATATAGTAAATACCCAAAATAATAATATCGGGATCGACCTTGAACAAGCTCCTGCGGCGTATCAGCTGAGTAAGACCTAAAACACCAAAGCCCATACAGACCGCAATCGGCACAAGTCCCAGCCAATCCGTTATGACATAGAGCCGCATATGAACACCTATAAGCCGATGAAACCAAGTGTTAAACGCCGCAAAGCCGACCGCCGTTCCTTGCTGTCCGACATTTTGAACATCAACGCTCATAATCAGAATCGTCCATAATACAAA
>Ga0256405_10002631_pt1 | contig 40179 bp, 51 predicted proteins | sample RumenRJG_02DNA_FD_189096 | JGI IMG/M metagenome (GOLD analysis project Ga0256405, IMG submission 189096) | Bovine rumen microbial communities from Lethbridge, Alberta, Canada - RJG_02 | ecosystem: Host-associated > Mammals > Digestive system > Stomach > Rumen | place: Canada: Alberta... | reverse complement strand
ACCGTCTGCCCGGATATATGCAAAGGGCTCTGACCAGAGTCCCAATGGCTGCATAAAGATATCTGATCGCCTGTTTTTATTGAGTTTTCAAGGAACAGATCCCATTTGAGGTATGGGAAGTTTTAGTTATAAAAAACAGTGACTTAGCACAATGTGGCATGATTTATGCAAAAGCATTTCCAATGGAACATTGGGGGATAGACTGGACGACAGATAATGCAACAGAATATCTTCATGATTTTTTTGAACAGAAAAGATTTGTTGGATTTGTATATGAAGAAAACGATGAAGTGCTAGGTTGCATATTCGCGCTTCGTAAGATTTCAGGCAGCAAAGAAGAGATTTACATTAATGAGATGGCAGTACTTCCTGAACGGCAAGGTCAAGGAATAGGTAAGCAGTTATTAAATGCTGTTAAAGATTACAGTAATGACAAAGGACTTGCAGGTATTGTTCTTTATACAAGTGAGTATGCGCCAGCGGCTAAGTTTTATGAAAAGAATGGGTTTAAGTTATCAAATGGAACTATTTGTATGTATTGCGAGTAATTAAAGTAGGTTATTGCCTTGCTGTGAAAAAATAACTTGCTCACTGAGGAGGATATCTACATGAATGAATATATCGCCTATTGTGGTCTGGATTGTGAGACGTGCGAGGCCCGTCTTGCAACTGTAAATAATGATGACGCGCTCCGCCAGAGAGTCGCCAGGGAGTGGTCTGAACTGAACGGTGTGGAGATTACGGCCGAGATGATCAACTGTTCAGGATGCAGGATTCCGGGTGTGAAGACGCCGTACTGCGATTCCCTATGCCCTATCCGGAAGTGCGCTATAGATAAACAGATGGAGACATGCGGCAGCTGTCAGGAAATGAATTCCTGTGAAAAGCTTGCGATGATCACAGGTAACAATGCGGATGCTCTCCGCAGACTGAAAGAGGGAGAATGTGATGATAATAAAAAATGAGATTCCGATTCTGGAATACGACGACAGTTCATTGGAGGTCATACCGCCGGATCATGACTGGACTGCCGGAAAACTGCCGGAGAAATGTTTCTTTGCCTTTCTCGGGGATGTTGTCCATAAGTATGCGAAAGCGCATGATGCCACAGCAGCGGAGACTTTGATCACAGTTTCCTACGACATTACGATTTATGTGCTGCATGAGGATGGTGAGGACATCTGCCTGGTGCAGTCACCTATCGGCGCACCGGCGGCAGCGCAGGTTTTGGACACTCTTGTAAGCTGTGGATGCAACAAAGTAATCGCAGCAGGATCTTGCGGAGTACTGGCAGATATTGCAGAGAATGCTTTTATTGTTCCCAAGAGGGCTCTCAGGGCGGAGGGCACTTCTTATCATTATTTGCCGGCATCAAGGTATATTGAACTCGACGAAGAACCAATCCGTGTTATAGAGGATACGTTCAGAAAGCAGGGCCTTCCTTTTGTCACATGTACCACCTGGTCTACAGACGGTTTTTTCAGGGAAACAAAAGATATGGTCAAATATAGGCTGGAAGAGGGATGCTCTGTAGTTGAGATGGAATGTGCCGCGCTTGCTGCTTGCGCGAGAAAGCGGGGCGCCAAGTTCGGACAGTTCCTCTTTACTGCTGATTCTTTAGCGAACGTTCATGAGTATGATGCCAGGGACTTTGGGACGAAATCACACGAGAAGGCTCTACTCCTTGGGCTGGATATATTGAGAAATTACAGGTGAAAATAAATAGCAATAATTATTTGGAGGAATGTAGGCCATGAAGCACTGCGGGACGCAGACGATTGAAACTGAACGGTTGTTCCTGCGTGAAATGAATGAAGATTATTATGTAGCGCTTTATCGGCTGGCAGGAGGTTGTGCTCATGCAGCTGGATATAGATAACGGAGAATAATTGGAAAATGGTATATGAATTAGCTGATACTGAAAAGGCCACGGTCCTGTTTGAAGGCTGGTCTGAAACACTGATCTGGTCCTGTCTGCAGAGAGTAATGGGCAAAATATACGTCACAGATTTAGAAAAGCCACAGTCAGCTCTTGCTTTTGTCGGGTGTTTTGCCTTTTATGCAGGAGAGCCGGATCGAGAGCTTGTAATGCATAAACCTGCCGGTTTTGTGATCATGACGCCGCAGAATGAAGCATGGGCTTCCTTTATCGAAGAATGCTGGCCTTCCGCCAAGAAAGAGACCAGGTTTTCGATCAGGAAGGATACACAATTTGATATACCTGCCTTGAAAAAGATGGCAGAAACGATTCCGGAAGGCTATGAGCTTCAGAGGATCGATGCAGAGATTTACGATCAGTGTCTCTTGAATCCGCTTACCTGCGACTTTGTATCTTGTTTTGAGAGCAAAGAACAGTATCTGGAACTGGGACGCGGAATGGTTCTTTTGAAGAATGGCCGGATCGTCTCCGGAGCATCTTCCTATACAAGGTATAAAGAAGGCATCGAGATCGAAGTGGATACCGTTTCGGAAGAACGAAGAAAAGGCCTTGCGACAATCGTGAGCGCAGCACTTATTCTGCTATGCCTTGAGGAGGGCCTCTATCCGAGCTGGGATGCGCAGAATATGTTCTCCGTTCATCTGGCTGAAAAGCTGGGTTACGAGTTCGACCATGAATATACGGTGTATGAGGTGGCGTCAGATGAAAGAACACACTGAAACGAATACTGCACGATATAATACAGCCCGAAAAAGGCTGAGAAAGGAAGAAGACATGAGTTATAACGTTACTCTCAGGACTATCCCTGAACGCTACGCAGCAACAATCCGGATGACCATCCCCCGCTATGAAGATGAAGGTATGATCTGGGGCAAGCTGGCGGAAGAAACCTGCCGGATGAATTTGTGACGGAGATCTGCTATCCGGTAAAGAAGAAATAAGATAACGTAATTAAGACTAAGAAGGATCGGGCAACCGGTTCTTCTTTTTTTGGAGATTGACAACTGGACCTCTCTTATATATAATAAGGATTATATAACGAAAGTTATAATAAGGAGGGCCGCCATGCCGCCAAAAGTGAAAATAACGAAGAAAATGGTTGCGGATGCCTCGTTTGAGGTGATCAGGGCAAACGGGCATGAGAACCTGAATGCCAGGACAATTTCGGAATATCTGGGATGCTCGACTCAGCCGGTACTGTACAGCTTCAAGACGGTGGATGAGATCAGGGAAGCCGCTTATGAGATAGCGGATAAGTATCATACAGAGTTCATTATGCCAAATGATACGGATGAAAATCCGATGTTGGCTCTGGGGCTTAATTATGTACGCTTCGGTCAGGAAGAGAAGAACCTGTTCCGTTTTTTGTTCCAGACGGATAAGTTTGGAGGAAAGGATGTGGCGGTTCTTATGGCTGATCCCGGACTCGCAGAAATTATGGAGATCATGGCGGCAGGACTTAAGGTAGACATAGAGCAGGCAAAAGAGATGTTCCTAACATTCTTTTGTGTGGCTCATGGTATGGCAAGTCTTCTTGCCAATAATTCCATGGAATATGATGAGGGGCAGTGTAAGAAGATGCTGGAGAATGTATTCTTCGGCAGTGTAGCTGCCCGGAAAGGGAAATAGTATGCGAAAACTGTATGAAAAGAAAGAAATACTATTTGCGGTGCTTTGGATTGTTGTATATTGCGTTGTTTTAGGCACGGTAAGAGGAAACTTCGGGGATGAGAGCATCTACATGCTGTTTGCTCTTGCGTTTTTTTCGGCAGGTATTATCGCCTTCGTAAAAGCAAATCATCTGGAAGAAAAATACGGACTTGTCGGATGGCCAAAGGATATGAAGAAGTATCTGTTCTTCATTCCGATGTGGATTCTGGCTACGGGTAATATCTGGGATGGTTTCGCTCCTTCATATCAGGGTGCAGAATTGGTGATAGCGGTACTTTCTATGAGCCTTGTTGGCTTTGTGGAAGAAATGATCTTCAGGGGTTTCCTTTTCAAGGCAATGCTGGAGGGGGATAAGACGATTGTTGCAATCATAGTTTCTGCCGTGACATTCGGTATAGGCCATATTGTGAATCTTTTTACCGGACAGGCGAGCTTTGAGACAGTCATGCAGATCATTTTTGCCATTAGCTGGGGATTTATCCTGACGATGGTGTGTTATAAAGGCGGCAGTATTATCCCATGTATCATAGCGCACTCCTTGATCGATGTCCTTTCGTTGTTCGGTGCGGATAATGAGTTGATTGACTGGATTTATATAGGAACAACGATAGTAGGTGCGATTGCCTACTGTCTTTATCTAAGCAGGATTCACTCACCAGAATCAAAGGGTGGAGTTTTGGCCGGAACAGATGCCTGAAAATCTGTGCTTTTAGGCAGGACACGAATCGTATCACGGATGTGACGATACGTTTCTTTCCTTCTTCATAGGTCTTTGTTACTTTCAAATTGCCAATAGGCAATATCGTATGAAAGGACGAAAAGAACATGAAGGAAAAAAGAAATCTGCTGGCAGGGGTGGGATTGATCGGTGTATTTCCCCTGTGGACTGTTTTGATTCTGTGTGTCGATGTGCAGGCTGTGGGGCAGAATGGAACGAAGATCGGGCTTGCTGGTTTTAATGTATGGTTCCATCAGCTGACCGGTGTGCATATGACGCTCTATACGATCACGGACTGGCTGGGCTTTGTTCCCATTTTTATCTGCATGTGCTTCGGAGTACTGGGACTGGTGCAGTTGATTAAGAGGCGGAGCTTGCGGAAGGTTGATGCAGATATTTTGTTATTGGGAGTTTATTATGTGCTGGTCATAGCCTGTTACCTGATCTTTGAAATGATTCCGATCAATTACAGACCGGTGCTGATAGAGGGAAGGCTGGAAGCATCCTATCCGTCATCAACGACGTTGCTGGTGCTGTCTGTAATGCCGACATTGATGTTCCAGGTATACAGACGAGCGGTGAATTCTATGCTCAGAAAAGCGGTGGCGGTGTTCGTATTCGCTTTTTCGGCATTTATGGTAATCGGAAGGCTGATCTCAGGGGTACATTGGGCGACAGATATTGCTGCTTCCGTAATCCTAAGCGCAGGGCTGTTTATGCTGTATAGGTCCGTGGTTTTGTATGTGGAAAACGCAAAGAGGTAATAGGAACAAGGATGGAGTTCAATGAAAAGCTGCAGGAATTGAGAAAGGCCAGGTCGCTGACACAGGAAGAACTGGCGGAGGCTCTGTATGTTTCAAGAACCGCAATATCGAAGTGGGAGTCCGGCAGAGGGTATCCAAGCATTGATTCGTTAAAAGAAATATCCCGATTTTTCTCCGTTACGATTGATGAACTGATCTGTTCGGATGAGATGATCACTGTGGCAGAAAACGATAAGCGGGAATTTGTCAGTAAATATATCTCGCTCATTTGCTGCGTGCTGGATGTTCTGCTGGTGATGCTGATGTTTATTCCCGCCTTTGGAAATGGGACAGATTTTTCCGGGACGGTATCTCTATTCGGATTGACCGGAATCAGCCCGTGGGTGAGGATCGTATTTATCGTGATTATCAGCATTGCGATTCTGAACGGAATCTGCGGTGTGATCATTGCCCATTTCAATAAACCTGTTTGGAACAGACACCGGCTTGTTACGGGACTGGTTCTGTCGATACTCGAGGTTATAGTGTTTATTGCGACAAGGCAGCCGTATGCCGGTATTGTCTGTTTTGCTTTTCTGGTCATAAAGGGCTTTCTGATCGCAAAAACGAAATAACAACATTAATGTAGAAATCAGGTCGCAAGACTTTGATGATAAAGATTAAAGAAGGAGAATTGCTGTTTGAAGACATTTGGCAAATCAATGGAGATTGTGGCATAACCGGGAGGTTTGCCATAAGTCTCGCAGGCCTCCCAGAAGGTTTATGATTTTACTTTTAGGAGGAAGGTCCCAATGAATCGGGAAAATAAGAAAAAATCATTCGAGAAGAATTACTATAAGACACACCCATGCAACGAAACGTTTATCTGCAAGGTCTGCGGCAAAACCGTTGTGCCGACAGGCGCAGGGAGTGACCATCGGAACCATTGCCCATACTGCCTTTGCAGTCAGCATTTGGACAATGAACCGGGAGACCGGGCGGCAGACTGTGGCGGCGTGATGGAACCGATCGCGGTATGGGTAAGGAAGAATGGCGAATGGGCTATTATTCATCGCTGCAAGGTATGTGGGGCATTAAGTTCCAATCGCATCGCAGCGGATGATAATCCCATGAAGCTGATGTCACTGGCTATGAAGCCGGTTTCGTCCCCTCCGTTTCCGTTGGAGCGGATTGAAGAAATGACCAGGTTAATGGGCGGTGATGGTGAACTGAAATGGTAATGTAACAAGCAAGGCTAGTTGAAACTAATACAAAAAGAAACGCACGCGTGCGTTTCTTTTTGTTGATTAAACACACGGAATTCCTGATGAAAATATAGTGAAAATTCATTTGGATAAAAGACCATATAAGCGGATCAGAACAGTGGAGGCTCTGGAAGCGGTCATATGGCGGTCAGCCTTGTAGGGGCATTTCCGATTGTTGCCATCGTCGGTATGATTGTGTCGATATGGATTGCAAATATATCCATGAAGAAGCACAAAGGTATTGAAAAAACGGGCGGTTAGTGTTATCTTACTAATGGTTAGCGAAATCTAACTACTTTTTTACGTACTTTTTACGGAGCAGGATTCGATAGATTTCGGGCCTGCTCTGCTTGCTTTTTGGAGGACCAGAATGAAGCGGACAGTGAAATAATCTCTTGGAATGAGTTTTATTATGCTGGCGCCAGTACTGATTGTGATAGGAGATACTGATTATGGGACTGTTTAAGGATTATGTAAGTCAGACACGGAAACCGGAGGGCTTTTTGGGAAAAATGATGCTGAAAGGGATGAACTCAGGGCATGCGAAGATGGCCGACTGGGGACTGGGTCATCTGCAGAATATAGCTGCGGAGAGCATCATTGATCTTGGCTGCGGCGGAGGACGGAACGCAGGGGAGCTTTTACGGAGGTTTCCGAGGGCATGTGTCACAGCGGTTGACTATTCCGAACTCTCTGTGGAGAAAGCAAAGGAATACAATCGGGAAATGATTGCTGCCGGCAGATGCAAGGTTCAGCAGGGGGATGTATCCTCTTTGGAACTGCCGGAAGAAAACTATGATCTGGCAACGGCTTTCGAGACGATCTATTTCTGGCCGGGGCTTCCGGAGTGTTTTTCCCAGGTGGCAAGAGTGTTAAAGCCGGGCGGGTATTTTATGATCTGCAATGAATCTGACGGTACGGATGCGACAAGCCTGAAGTTTGAGAAGATTATAGACGGAATGAAAAATTATACCGCAGAGGACATCAAAGCAGCCCTAAAGGAAGCGGGATTCTCAAAAGTGAAAGCGGACCATCATAAAAATAAACCGTGGCTCACAGTAATTGCAAGGAAATAGAATAATGGACCCGGACAATGTAGGGCACGGCTCTCTTGCGCCGCTGCAGCCGGAGCGCCTGGTCAGGAACCTGGAAAGAATCATGAAGTGATGGAGAACTATCATATTGAGAAAGATCATTTCCCGGGTCTTTTCAGTGATCCGGATGTGTGACGGATTCGTAAACATGAAGATTGTGAAGATCCGGATCCGTGATAAGTGAGAGGGAAAGGGGTTCATACGATGTCAAAAAAAGCGTCCAACTTCCAGAAGAAGGTTATGTCCATCGGGTACAGAGGCAAGGAAATATTCAAGCCTCTGAATACAGGCTGGATTGACGACCATGTTGCCTGTGTCCGTGAGTGGATCGCGAATATCTTCTTCTATACAAAAAACGGCACGACCATCATGATCGATGCCGGTTATAACTATGACCGCCTGGCAGAAAAGATGGGATGGCTGGATCTGGACCCGGCTAAGATCCAGCATATCCTGATTACACATCAGGACACGGATCACGTCGGTGCGGTTGAGAGGGATTCTGCCGGACTCTTCAAAGAGGCGACGATCTACCTCAGCGAAATTGAAAACCGTTATCTGACCGGGGAAGTACGCAGGAAGGTCATTTTCGGGGCATATAAGCTTCCGCTGGTAGAGACGGATAATCCCAAAAAGCTGCTGAAAGACGGGGATGTGTTCTTCATAGAGGACATCAAAGTGGAGGCATTCCTGGTTCCCGGCCATACCTGGGGCCATATGGTCTACCTGATTGATGATGCATATCTTTTTACAGGAGATACGATCTGGTTCGGGGCAGACGGAGGCTATAGCTTCATCAATTCCCTGGCAGAGGACAATGAGCTTGCGAAGAGGTCCCTGGCGGAGCTGGAGAAGAAACTGAGGGACCGCAGCCTGTCCCCCAAGGTTATCACAGGCCACACCGGCTGGTCGGAAGACCTGGCTTTCGTTTTTGCCCATAAGGATCAGGTGTGTAACAGCTTGAAAAAACAGAAACCGCATGATCCGGCAGCTCCCTATGACGGCTATGACGAGCGGGATGATGTGGAATGGAAGGCAAGGAACGTACGCCTTAAGAGTGTAAATGACAGAAAGAAACGCAGAGTACTGGTCTTCGGGGCCGGTGTGATCGGCGCATACCTGGCACACGTATTGACAGAAGCAGGAAATGACGTGACGATCCTTGCCAGGGAAGAGAGAGCCAGGTCCCTGAACCGAAACGGGTTGGTCATTTATCACCATCTGCAGAGGAAAACGACGAAGGATACCGTGAGGGCCGTCACTTCAGTGGAAGGACTCTCCTTCGATGCGGCATTTGTTCCCATGCCGTACCATAAGATCCGCCAGGCACTGCCTGAGATCTGTACTTTGAACGCAAAACTCCTTGTCCTGGTTGGAAATGACCTTGCTCCGGCTGAAATGGAGGCACATATACGGGAACATGCTCCGGGAATCAAAAGGATCCTGTTCGGCTTCCAGGTTTCGGGAGGAAAGAAGGAGACCGACAGGTTTGTATGTGAGCGCTTTGGCGGAAGCTGGATGGACATAGGGCAGCTTCACGGGGAAGCAGACCCGCGTCTGAAAAAACTGGTTAACAGCCTCTTTTCCGGGACATCCTATAAGCTGAACTGGCAGGGGGATATGGAGGCCTATCTGATCTGCCATCCTGCAGCTATCCTTCCGATTGCGTATCTCTCCTACATTTGTGAAGGAGATCTGCGCAGTTCCACAAGAGAGCAGCGCAAAATGATGGTTGATGCATCCCATGAAGCATATAAGTGTCTGAAGGAAAAGGGAATTCCCATTTATCCGGAAGGAGACGATAAGTTCTTTGAGAACGGGCCGCGTGGAACCGCTATGCAGCTGCTTTATCTGGTGATGGCCAAGTCGAAGATCGGCGACCTGGTTGCCTGTGAACACTGCAGGAATGCAGTCTCCGAGATGGAGCAGATCGACCTGTTTTATGAGGATCTGATGAAGGATTATCCGCCGGAAAAGCTGATGGTTTGGAATGCCCTTCGCTCACAGATGCCGTCCTGGGAAGAACTGCATACGAAATACGGAAATTGAAAAACAAGGGAATTGAGGTTTGGCATCTTTATCAGCGCATTCATGCCTCGCCTGCCATAACGGCTGATCTGCCGGAAAACCTGGGGACGGGGACAACCGGAGAGTCGCAGGAGCCATCGCCGGGCAGCTCGGCATTGACGAATACCGGGCAGAGGTCCTGCCGGAGGATAAAGCAGCCTTCATAAAAGCAGAGCATGAGTCCGGAAGATGTGTGATCATGATCGGCGACGGCATCAATGATACGCCGGCGCTTTCCCTGGCGGATGTGGGGATCGCTGTGGGAAGCGGCGCCGTCATCGCCCGGGAGGTTGCGGATGTGACGATTGCCGCAGAGGATCTTCGGGAGCTCGTTTGGTTAAAACGGCTGAGCGATTCACTGATGCGCCGTATCAATCGGAATTACCGTTTTGTGATGGGCTTTAACAGCGCATTGATCCTGCTGGGCGCTCTCGGGCTCCTGGCTCCGTCGGCAAGTGCGCTTCTGCATAACGCGTCGACGATCCTGCTGAGTATGGATTGTCTTACGGAATTATTGAGCAATGAGGAGGATGGATATCTATGAAAAAGCATCGATTTTTTGCCTGGATGACGGTCATTTGTTTTCTGCTCACCATGCTTACCGGTTACAAGAAGCAGTAAAGGTTAAGGAGCGTGTCCAATGCAATTTGATGAGATGGGGAACAAGAGCGGGAAGACGCTAATGCTGCTGCCTGGAACGGCCTGCGATTACCAGACGAATTTCGCTGCTGTACTGGACAGGCTCGGAGCGAAGTATCACCTGATCTGCGTCAACTACGATGGCTTCGACGACAGCGATTCCGTCTTTCCGGACATGATCACGGTCACGGAGAAGATCGAGAAGTATATCACAAAGCATTTTAGCGGCAAAATAGACGGTGCGATCGGTTCTTCTCTGGGCAGCAGTTTTGTCGGCCAGCTGATCCAGCGGGAAAACATCCATATAGATCACGGGATCTTCGGAAGCCCTGATCTGGACCAGAGCGGCAGATTCAGCGCATGGCTTCAGTCAAAACTGGTGGTGCCGCTTCTGACCAGCTTCACCAAAAGCGAAAAGAAGAAGACAAAAAGCAAGGAGAAGCTCAAGGCCGCTTTCGAGATGAACGATGAAACGGCGGATCGGTTTATCGGCTGTTTCGCTAAATTTGATCCTGTATCCATCAAAAACGAATACTACACCGATCTGCTCACGTGGCTTCGGGAGGATATCCATGTGGAACATACCAGGGTTCATTTCATCTATGCCAAAAAGATGGGCGAGAAATATCTGAAACGTTACAAAAAGTATTTCCGTGACCCTGATATACGTGAATTCGATATGCAGCACGAGCAGTGGCTGTTCGGCGGAGAACAGTATACGCTCCCGGTGCTTTCGGTAATTGACGAATTTATGGGAATGCCGGTCTGAGAGGGTGCGCTGAACGTGGCGCTGGGATAAGAGGCAATACGCTGCCTGGAAACGGTAGAGTCTTTCTTTCTGCCAGGTTGGAAAAACCTGATGGGATTTTAGCCCTATATCACACCGCCTATCTCTTGCTTTGAGAGATAGGCGATGCGTTTGAATAAGGGCTAGTTAACACTAACCGCAATGCGTTAGCTAACAGAAAGGAAGGAATTTCAACGCAAATTCGCGCTGACGGAGCAGGGCGTTCATAATACGAAAATGGGGACGCTCTGGACGGTGATCGTCAACCTTGTCGTCATGGGCGGAATGGGCATCCTTTATCTCATGATGAACGGTTTTATTGGCACTTGGACGGAAGAAAAACCACTGCCCGGCGTGCTGACCATACTGCTTCTGGTCCTCGGGTTCCTGATCCTTTCTTTCTTCACACACCTACAGCAGTACAAAGCCACTTACGGTCTTGTTTACCGCGAAGTGAAAAATGTCCGGATATCACTGGCCGAGCGGCTTCGGAAACTCCCTCTCGGATACTTCGGCAAACGGGATCTTGCAGACCTGACGGAAACGATCATGGGTGATGTCAACCGGGATGCGTACAGTGGAAGCGGCAGACAAGATCGTTGTTCTTAAAGACGGTAAAGTGGCCGAAGAAGGACGCCCGGAGGAACTCTTTGCCAGGGAAGGCAGTATGTTCCGCCGTATGACCGAGCTGCAGGCTGCCAGCGCAGGCTGGACAATATAGCAAAAGGAAGAACAAACAGTATATTTCACTTGACAAGAGCATGAAAGACCTATATGATGTTAGATGAAACTAACCGCCACACGCATTGTGCGGCGGGTTTTATAGCCGCAATAGTTAGAATCACCTAACTGCAAATAGGGGAGACTATATGAGCGTGGTGATTCTTGGTGGAAATGAATGTATGGAGAGACAGTATTCGAATGTCTGCCGGAAATACGGATGTAAAGCCAAAGTATTTTGCAAGCCTTGTGCGGATATGAAAAGCAGGATCAGGAAATGTACGGATGTGTACCGCAGGATATTATCAAAAGGCAGATCCCTGCTCCAGCTGACGGTCCGGACGGACCGGAAGCGTCTGGCGGGATGTAAATAAATAAGCAGAAAGGAATGATAAAAACATGAGTAAAGTGGCGGTTGTTTACTGGAGCGGAACCGGAAATACGCAGGCCATGGCGGATGCGGTGGCGGAAGGAGCAAAAGGGAAAGGAGCCGAGGTGTCTGTCATAGAAGCCGGAAACTTCGCGGCGGACCAGGTAGGCATCTATGACGGAATCGCCTTCGGCTGCCCGGCCATGGGCGATGAGGTATTGGAGGAAAGCGAGTTCGATCCGATGTTTTCCGGTGTGGAGAAAGCACTGTCAGGTAAAAAGATTGCCCTGTTCGGTTCCTATGGATGGGGCGACGGACAGTGGATGCGGGACTGGGAAGATAGATGCCGCGCAGCCGGCGCAGAACTGGCTGCAGACAGTGTCATAGCCAATGACGCACCGGGAGATGAGGAAACACAGCAGTGCAGGGATCTCGGCGCGGCGCTGGCCTGATATATGAGACGGATATCCGGCGAAGTGCTTCTCGTGTGCTTCGTGCCATTGTAAACAGCGAACAGTATAGTGTGATTCAGTGACATCAATGTTCTGTAAAGAGGGCATTGCAATAAGACAATACAGTGAAACAGCTCCCGGTCATCTGCGTAAAACAGATGACCGGGAGTGTTGTGTCTGCCGGATAAAGGACGCAAATAGCCAAAAAACGGGAATAAAATAATGTAAAACGAGAACAACTTTAGTATGATGCGGATATAAAGATAATCTGAAAGGGTGAGGTGATCCCATGCAGCTTGAAGAATTACTGGATAAAGTAGAGAAGAAATCAGACGATCCTAAATCCGAATTACCTCTTTACTATGAAAACACTTTTACGGGGTATTATTTTGTAGTTTTTAAAGCGTATCTGGCATTCTATCGTCTGGAGAAAGAAACAATGCTGGTTGACCGTGTTCTTTTTGGAAAAAGTGATTATATGAGAATACTCCATCTTACCTGATATTACTCTCATTACAGTATTGAATATATAAATATTCCGCCTGAGACTCGTATCCCAACGGTCTCTGGTTTTTTCCTTATTTCTTCTAAACTTTTCAATGTAACATCCACCGCGAAGGCGAGTTCAGAGGAGCCCGTTCCTGCCAGAAAATCCTGATTTTCATCTTCATTATTGCCGTTTTAGAATCGGAAATAAGGATGAATATGCAGAAATTACATAAGGAATAACCGGAAATAGAGAGTGTTGATTTCCGGCTTAATTGAAATAATTTCCGATATGTGCTACAGTGATTTCCGACAGGAGGAATGAAGATGCACGAGGAAAGCATGAAAGAGTATATAGGGACTACACAGGCAGCCCAGTGGCTTGGGATGACCGGACGCAGAGTCACAGGTCTTTGCAATGAAGGGAAATTCCCCGGGGCATTCCGTGCCGGGAAAAGCTGGAAGATCCCGGTCAGCTCCCTGCGGGACTATATGGAGAAAGCAGGCATTATCTTTCGAGAAGATGAAGACACCTCTGACGAAAGTCTTCTTCCCTGCGCCGTCGGCAACACATCCTACATAGAAATCTCCAGTGAATGCTATTACGTTGATAAAACCCTTTTGATCCGGGATCTGATCGATGACCACAACATGGTCACTCTGTTCACCAGACCCCGCCGCTTCGGCAAGACCCTGGCTGTTAATATGATCAAGACCTTCTTTGAAAAGACGGAGGAGGATACATCGAAGTATTTTACGGATAAGAAAATATGGGACTGCGGGGAGAAATACCGGAAACTCCAGGGAGCTTATCCGGTTATCATGCTTACGTTCAAAGACGTGAAGTATAATAACTGGGCAGATTCTCTGGAAGCGATCCGCCTGGTCATCAAAGATGAATACAGGCGTCATAGGGAGCTGCTTTCGTCTGATTCACTCCGTGCAGACGACCGGAATTACATAGAGCGGATGGAAAAAGGGAACTTAAGCGAAGTCGAGACCGGCCGCGCGCTGCTGTATCTTGCCCGCATTCTCTCCGATTATTACAAATCCAAAGTGATCATTTTGATCGATGAATACGACACGCCGATTCAGCAGGGATATGTAAAGGGCTTTTATCAGGAAGTGATTTCCTTTATGAGGAATTTCCTGTCCGGCGGCCTGAAAGATAATACGGATCTGGCCATTGGCGTCCTTACAGGCATTATGCGGGTCTCAAAGGAGAATCTGTTCAGCGGCCTGAATAATCCCATGGTAAATACGGTACTTGATCATAAGTACAGCGAATACTTTGGATTTACTGAAGAGGAAGTTCTGGAGATGGCGGAGTACTATCATCGGAAATCTGCGATGGATGAGATCCGCACGTGGTATGACGGATATCGCTTCGGTAATACAGAGATTTATAATCCATGGTCTGTCACAAATTATTTTGCTTCCGGCGGTCAGGCGAAACCCTATTGGGCAAACACAAGTGATAACGAGATCATCCGGGAGATCCTGACCGGCCTGACGCCGGAGATTGCCCGGGAACTGACGAAGGTCATGCAGGGAGAAGAAATCCACGCATCTTTGGATATGGAAGTGATTTATCCGAGAATGTCCGACGGCAATGATACGATCTTCAGCTTCCTGCTTCTTGCCGGTTATCTGACGCCGGCCGGTGTTCCGGAAGAGACAGAAATCGGAACATTTGCATCTCTGAGATTGCCGAATACAGAGATCCGAAGAGTCTATAACACGGAAATCCTCAGCTGGATCCGGACCAGGTCCGACAGCAACGTGATTTCCGAGATTGAAAAAGCTGTATATCTGAATGATGAGGACCGGCTGCAGAGAGCCATCAGGCAGTATATGATCACGACCATTTCGTATTTTGACGGAGCAGCGGAAGGCTTTTATCACGGGATGGTGCTTGGTCTGGTCGCCAGCCTTTCATCAAAGTATTACATACGATCCAACCGCGAAGCCGGCGAAGGAAGATTTGATCTGCAGCTGGAACCGAAAGACAGAGAGCTTCCGGGGATCGTGATGGAATTCAAGGCAGTAACTTCGGGTGAGGACAGGGCGCTGTCCGATCTGGCAAAGGAAGCTCTGAATCAGATAGAGGACAAAGCGTATTATACGGATATGAAGGACCGGGGAATCACCGACATCGTAAGATACGGAATCGCATTTTCGGGAAAGAACGTAGAAGTAAAAATCATAAAGTGAATGCACTGACCCTTTTAAGGAATACTTCAGAGAGTCAGAAGGAGGTATAGAAGATGTAGTCATCCCGGCTACCGAAGGCATTGTCCCTGAGAACAGCAATTCTATGTCCTGAAAAACCTGATGACGATCGGCGTCCTTTCAAAAGTCTTTGCGATGACTGATGAAAAAAACAAAAAGAAAGTCTGCTAATGAGAAGCTAATGCTTTTGTTCGATTTCAGCAAAGCAGATAATTGGAAAAGTGCAAAGGCAAAAGAATGAGAGATGATACGTTTATTTCTTTTTATTTGAGAACAAACAGGATCCATGTTTTTACACATTCACTGCGAGAAATTGGAGAACCTTCAAGGATTTGTTTTATGATCGGGGAAAAAGGGCACATGCTTCTGATGGTGCCATATAACAAGCGGGACTTTCGATCGCATCGTGTTTCTAAGGAGGTTTATGACGGTTGCGATAGTCTGGAAATAAGTAGTATGAAGCTATGCCGGATTATTGCCTTCATTCATAATTGGGATGTGAGACAGTCTTATCGTGTTCCAGGAAGAGTTTTTCCAGACGAGCAGGTGATTTTGTTTTATTTGGATGAGGCATCAATTATTAAGACGTCATATCCGAGCACTTCGGATAAGCGCGAAACCTATCTAGAAACAGGTTTGGAATCATAAAAGAAGAACTATTGTAGCAGTCGGGCTAGCTCGGCTGCTTTTTGTACAATTAGTTATGAAACTTCAGGAATCTTTGATATAAATAAAAGTGATAGTAAACTTGGATGGGAGCTGAATTAAACGAAGTGAATAAAACTGTATGCATAACAGCATTATTACATCTTACTAGCGCTGCATTCAGGGAGAAAGAAGTGGCTGTTTACAGAATGCACTACCTGCAAGTGTTCTTGAGCAGAAAGCTTCAAAGATACTATTGCTTAGATAAATGCTTCTATTGTTTCGATGATATTACTGTGAGCGATGACGAGACAAATACGTGTGATGTGGACCATTTCTTCCCGCACACCCTGCAGCCATTCTTCCCGGACATCAACCTAGACGGTGTTTGGAACTTAGTACTGGCGTGCCAGGATTGTAATAGAGGCGCTGATGGAAAGTTCGCAAAGGTGCCTGCGACGAAATATCTGACCCGACTGCATAAGAGAAATGAATTCCTGATCAGCAGCCACCATCCCCTGCGCGAAACAATCATGCAGCAGACAGGGATGACAGAAGCTGCCAGGCGTGAGTTCCTCATAATGGTGGATAAGAGGGCTATCGATGCGCTGATTCATAGGTGGAGCACACCGGAAAAGGCGCCGGCAACGTTTTGAGGTGAGACCGTGAACACAACTGATCTTACATTGGAATATTACAACGAGAAGGCCGACTCCTTTGTGAACGGGACCAGGAACGTGGATTTCTCTGCCCTGCAAAATGAATTTACATCCTACGTTAAAAAGGGAGGACGGGTCTTAGATCTGGGCTGTGGGTCCGGCAGAGACAGCAAAGCCTTTCTCGATATGGGATATGAAGTCGTAGCGATCGACGGATCGCTGGAACTTTGCCGGTTGGCGTCGGAGTATATTGGACAGAAGGTGACCTGCGCAACATTTCAGGAATATGATCCAGAAGGAAAGTTTGACGGTATCTGGGCCTGTGCTTCATTGCTTCATTTGAGTCTGGATGATGCTAAGGCGGCTATGAAGAAATATGCGAAGGCCCTGAGTGAGGATGGGGCGTTCTACGTTTCCTACAAATATGGCTCCTTCTCCGGTGAGCGGAACGGCAGGTTCTTTACGGATATGGACGAGAGGTCCTTTGATGCAATGCTGGAGGAGATTCCGGAACTGCAGATTTATAGGGAATATATAACAGAAGATGTGCGGCCTGGTCGCGAAGCAGAGAAATGGCTTAATGTTTTTTTGAAGAGAAAAGCATGAGATGGAGAGGGGATCATACGGCGATCTATGTTGTTAACCAGAGAAAAACATATCAATATGAACGCGCTGGTGGCTATATTTGGTCTCCAAAGTTTAATAGAGCCGGTAACCGGAATATAGGTTATGATCGTATGAAGAGTGTTCGGAAGGGTGATTTCATCATCCATAATTTCGGCTCCATGTTATCGGCCATCAGCGTTGCCCAGGAAGACTGCAAGTCGGGGGTTCGACCGAGAGAGCTGAAAAACGCCCAGAACGATTATGAGTGGGATGATGACGGATGGGTAGTATTTACGAAATACTATGATTTTGATGTCCCACTGCTTACGGCAAATCTGATCGAATGGGCGAAAGCTAATTATAGATATGACAGCGCTTTTCAGGTGAATGGAAGATTGCACTTACAGTATCTCTGCAATCTTGCTAAGCCTCACGCAGAATACTTGCTACAGAGAACAATAGAGTTACAGCGTGATCCGAATGTCCTTCAGGTGTTAAGGTCTGCTCTTTCACAGTTGTATCAGATACCAAAAACGGATGAAGAATTGGCTGAGAAGATGTCTCTCAAAGAATTGGAGCGGACCGCTGCAAGACGAAGCTCGAAGACTGTTGAACAGAAAGAAGTGACCACAAAACAATATTCACGAGATCCGTATGTAAGTGAGCTGGCAAAGCGCCTGGCAAATGGAAAGTGTGGGCTTTGTAGACAACCAGCCCCGTTTAGGGATGGTAAGGGAAAACCGTATCTGGAGACACATCATGTCGTATGGCTATCCCAGGGAGGCTCCGATTCCATTGACAATACAGTCGCTTTATGTCCCAATTGCCATAGAAAGATGCACATTGTTGCAGATCCTAATGATATAGGGGTTTTGAAATGGGTGGCAAAGAATAATGCATTGTAGGAATAGCTGCTGCAAAAAGGATACTAGATAATGCAAGATGTGATGGGAAAATATAATAATCTAATCAAATACTTGAAATTGGATTTTTTGAGAGGAACTCTTTATCTAAGTGATAGCACAAATGAATATGATCGACTTAAAAAATATGTTGAGAAGATCTTTGAAATAGATACTACTGAGACACAGCTAAAGCGGTTTAGCTGGATCAAAAGGTATATTATTTCAGAGGACTCAAAACGTTGGGATATTCTTGTTGGGACGGCATCTCTTTTATTTGCGCATAATATGCAAAAAATGAGGGAGCAACTTCTGAAAGAAGAGAATATTCATGGGGTTATTACATTAAAAAATGCCTTTTTTGAGGTAAGTGCGTTACCCACTGCAGTTATTGTGTTTGGGAGTAACTCAGCCCAGGAAATCTGGCTTACCTCTGCTGCTTCGTCAGAAGATATAATAACTATTTTCTCCAATAGAGATGCTTATCGGAAAAATGTGTATTATACAGCTAAACTAGATCCTCAAAACTTTATGCCTGAGAATTATAATGGCGAGAAGGAAAGAATAGATGAGGCTCTTGATAAATATGAAACCAAGACATTGAAAGAAATTGCAGATATTATTTTAGGGAAAAATGTCAGTCGTTGGGAGCTTGGAGAAATGGGTATACCATATCTCAGACAGCGAGATATACAAAATGGCGTGATTATAAAACCGGATACCTGTGTTATGGAATCTGCTGTTGAAAAATATGCGAAACAGCTTCTGCAGGTAGGGGATATACTCCTTACTAAGAATTTTGGACAGCATAAAGTGGCTAGAGTGACATCTGATAACCTGCCGGCAATCGCATCTAACAGTTTATTCATAATCAGAGCGTTTGGTGTTCCAGAGGAATATCTATACGAATACTTTACCAGTAATACTGGTAAAGCAATCTTGGATAAACAATTGTCTTCGATAGAGCGAGGGGCAACCGTTGTTTCTATAAGTATGGCAGATTTGAAAGAGCTGAGAGTTCCTATCTTTGATGAAGCAACCATGCTTTCCTTTTCACAGGTCGAAGAAATGAAAGCAACTGATGCACTACTAATGATGAACCAAATGAATCGTCTTGGAGCGTATGCAGAACAGTTAAGTGCGAGACAGCTTGGAAATGACCTTGAGAAAAGGGTTTATGATGATTTACTTAAGGCCGGATGGTCTAAAGATGATCTTCAATTGGATCCTAGAATTTACTCAATAAATTTGAAAGCAGGAAAGTGGATTCCCGATATAGCATTGGTTGATGGGGACAAATGGCTAGGTGCAATAGAGATTAAGAGTGACTTTTCTCATCTTGCACCTGACTGGATTTCGAAAATGAGAGAAATAATAAAGGAATCAAAAATCCCCTGTTTAATTTTTTCAACAGGATTCTATTATGAGATGCATTTTACTAATAGAACGATTGTGAAAAAACTCCAAGAAGCGCCATCAAAAGAAATGCTTCTTTCGATACTGGATGGAAAGGAGTGTGATTGATGATGGATGAAAGAGCTGCTTTTTCACAAGAAATGATACTCAAAGCACTGATGAATCGTGTTAACGAAAATACTGATTTGCTAAATCTGCTACTACAAAGCGCAGAGTTTACCGAAGAGGGAATAGGCCAAATTAGTGGTAACGTTGAAACAATAAAGGCTAATACAGAAAAGATCAACGATAAACTTGATGCGATGTTAGAGAAGATCGATAGCCTGGAACGGGCCTTTATAGATCTTAAGGATGAAACGCGGGAAGTGGATCAAAAAATCATCCTTATGTCAGGCAAGCTGGATAGAATTGAGAAAAGCATCAATGAAGAAGAACTAGAAGACTATTATGCGTTATGCCAGAGCATTTACAATAATTGGGATGCTTTGGATGATCTGACAAGAAGGCTTATTCCCGTAGCTGAATACCTGTTCTCGTCATTACAACGGTATAACAAACCGGATTACTCTCCCGTGATTTTAGAACTATGTCGGGCAATTGAAAATGAGTTTCTGCTAAAAATATTCACCAAGTACTCAATGGATGTTATCAGGAGAAAAGGAAGTAGGCTGGATACTTTCCTCGCAACGGATAAGGCTTCTGGGTTTTTAAAGAATAAGACCGGAATGTTTGTAAAAGCGTTAACAAAAAGCGTAAGAACAAGGAAACCGGAGTATACACTTGGACAGATGAATACAATCATGTCTCTTGTAAATGATACGAGTGTGGTTTCTGCCAGCCCGCTGCTCCAAGATTTCAGGGACTACCTCGAACAAGAAACAGTAGTAAGTGATCTGCTTAATGTGCAATACATTAGAAAGATAAATGACTTAGTAGAAAAATATAGAAATCCGGCGGCGCACCCTGGGTTTATGACTTTGGATAAAGCTCAGAAATGTAAGGATATCATGCCGGAACGCCTAGATTATTTGATGGATTGTTTGTCATGAACAGTCGTGCATAAGTTTACCCCGGGGGTGTCATTGTCCTCCGGGGTACGCAAAAGGGGTAAAAAGCGCTATCTATAAGTAGAGTTACAAACAAGCACACAAATTGCCGTGCAGCGGGCGTTGACATTGCCTCTCTCGATATGGTGATGTTCCTGAGACCGACGGAATCCCCGGTCGTGTTCCTGCAGCAGCTTGGGCGCGGATTGAGGACATTTCGCGGAAAGTTCAGGATATGCATTGGCGTTGAGGAAGGAACTGGAAAGCGTGATCCATGATCCGGCATTTGTTGCGCAGGTGAAAGATGTTATTGATTACAGAGTAATGGATTATTATCAAAGAAGATATACAGAACAGAAGCTGGCAGAATAAGGGAAGCACTATGGAATAATAAAGGAAGAATTGATCTAAAAGTCAAACGGAGTATGTTTTTGTCAGGTGTGATACGTCAGGAAAATATAACAGCTGAGCTGAGACATGTTTTCCGGAGACATAAACAAAGAGGATGCATAAGCTGTATGAGGGCTGCTAGCGGGATAACCTGCATTCGATCTGGGCGGGGCAGGAGCTGTACCGGCCGGGGAATACGCGGGAGGAGTTCAACCGGATCCTGAAGAAGAATATGCGGCCGGTGTATGATTCTGCGAAGCGGCCGGGATATGAGGTTTGGAAGGTTTCATAAGATTACCCAGAAGGAACACAATTAAATGATGGAGGAGGCAGACTATGCTTGAGATTGGTACAAAGGCACCGGCGTTTACGCTGCCGGATCAGAATGGTGAGATGAGGAGTCTTGCGGATTACCTGGGACAGAAGGTGGTTCTGTATTTCTATCCGAAGGATATGACAGCGGGGTGTACAAAGCAGGCCTGTGCATTTGGGGAACTGTATCCTCAGTTCCGGGAGAAGGGCGCGGTTGTGCTCGGCGTGAGCAAGGACAGCGTGGCTTCTCATAAGAAATTTGAGGAGAAATATGGGCTTCCTTTCATACTTCTCTCGGATCCGGAGAAAGAAGTGATTCAGGCATACGATGTCTGGAAGGAGAAAAAGAACTACGGAAAGGTTACGATGGGAGTTGTCCGCACGACGTATCTGATTGATGAAAGCGGAATTATCGTGAAAGCATTCGGAAAGGTGAAGGCTGCGGAGAATCCGGCACAGATGCTGGGGGAACTTAGTTGAGAGGAAGGGGCATCTCCTATGAGACGGATCATTTCTCCGGCAAAACAGATGCGGGTGGATACAGATACATTTGCCTGCAGTGAGCTGCCGGTGTTTTTGGACAAAACCTCGATCCTGAAGGACTGGTAAGATTGATATGGAGGATAGTTGATGAAAGTATTGGTAGCTGTATTCAGTGCGGAAGGAAGAACGGGAAGAATTGCAGGGCAGGCGGCGGCCCATAAGGGGTGGGACTGCTATGAGATCCAGCCGGTAAAGCCATACACAAAAGCAGATATTCGTTGGACGAATCCATTATCACGCTGCAACAGGGAGAAATTCGGGAAGCAGGTTGTTCCGGTAAAGGGAACGGTAGAAGGCTTTGACCGGTATGATGCTGTTCTGATCGGATTCCCGATTTGGTACGGATGCGCCCCGAATGTAGTGAATTCCTTCTGCAGCGGGTATGACTTTACAGGGAAGAAGGTTGCGTTATTTGCCACATCCGGAGGAAGCGGGATCGGAAAGACAAAGGAGAAGCTTCAGCCGTTTGTGAAGGGGGCCGGAATATTGGATGCCATTCTTGTAAGCGATGGCGACGACCTTGTCAGCTATGCGGAGAAAGTGTTTGGGGTCTGATCGTATAAAAGCGGTGATAAAGTGCTAAGCACAAAGTTAATAAGCGCAGCTTTCATTGATTGGAAGAAAATCAACGAGGAGAGCTATCATAGACGTTGAAATCTGATGGAGAGTACACTGGTTATCTACCTTCTTACAGTCAATCTTTTTGCGTTCATTCTGTATGGAATCGATAAGAAAAGGGCAAGGAACAGAGAGTGGCGCATCAGCGAGAAAACGCTGATTGGAATTGCAGCCATCGGTGGCTCCATCGGAGCGATCCTTGGAATGCATGCCTTCCACCATAAGACAAAGCACTGGTATTTCCACTATGGGTTGCCTCTGATATTGATCTTGCAAGGAGTGCTGGCTTGGCTTGTTTACAATACTGTACAATAGTTTCAGGCTAGTTCTGTCTGCAACTGCAAGAGAAACCGTAAGAGTAGGTGCACATGAAGATCATGGTCAGTGCCTGCCTATTTCGTGCGCGGTGCGCGAGGAGCTTGCGGACGCGGTGCGCACGCGACACCTGGCAGGAGAGAACTGTAAGTACAATGGCAGGAATAACCGGAACGAAAAGATTCTTCAGCTGATGGAGGGCAATGATGTGATTACAGTTTGCCCGGAGCAGCTGGGAGGCCTGCCGACACCATGGATTCCATCTGAAACCTGTGATGGAATCGTTACAGCAAAGGATGGACGAATCGTGGACCAGGAGTTTCTCCTTGGTGCGGCTGACTATGCGAAGGTTGGAATATACCGAGTGGCGGATCACCAGTTTGAGGGCAGAGAGTTTTTTGGAGAGCAGGAGGTATCTTCAATTGTAGGAAGCATAACGGAAAAAGATGGAGAACCATATCTGCATCTTCATATCAATCTTTGTGATGAGAACATGAATATTCACGGGGGGCATCTGACAGCATGCCGGATCTCCGGGACTTGTGAGCTGACCGTGACGGTGCTGGAGGGACATGTCGGACGGAAGCACGATGAGGAGACAGGACTCAATCTGTTTGCATTTGATTGATAAGGGGAAGACAGATGTGAAGCGCAGGCAAATCAGCTGATCGAAGAAGCCTTTTCCCAGAAGGAGGAACTGTCTGATCAGGAGCTTGAGGAGCTGGCGCTGGAAGCACATTCTGATGAGGTTTGAGAATTCTTCATGATGACAGAGTATACATTTGGTGATAAGCAGGCCCGGAATGTCCTGGTTCAGATGGTTGACAGTCATGATTTGTCTGTGATGGAGAATGAGGTGGCTTCCATCCGGCAGATGACCGGTGCGAAGTTCTATCTGATTGCAATGAAGGTGAACAGGTGGAACCATGATTTGTCTCCATGGGCCGCTCCTGCGGTTTTCGGAGACGAATCCTTTGGAGATGGTGCAGAGGACACCCTGGAGGCCGTCCTGAATCAGCTGGGAGAGATTGATCCGGACAAGAACTATTTCATTGGCGGGTATTCCCTGGCCGGATTGTTTGCGTTGTGGAGTGCATACCGGACAGATGTCTTTTCCGGCGTGGCTGCAGCATCCCCTTCCATCTGGTTCCCGGGATTCAGTCATTACATGAGTGACAGGAAGATACACGCGGGGGCAGTATATCTCAGCCTGGGGGACAGGGAAGAGAGAACCAGGAATCCCGTTTTGTCAACCGTAGGAGACAGAATCCGGGAAGCACATGAGCTGCTGAGAGACACAGGCACAGACTGTGTGCTGGAGTGGAACAGAGGAAATCATTTCAAAGAACCGGATCTCAGGACAGCAAAGGCATTTGCATGGCTGATAAACCGGACACAAACGGGGAGGGACGTCTGCACGAGCTGCATATACCGACGTTTCTTGCCATGCGATCCCGAAAACCGGTGGTATGATTCTAAAATATCAAAAAGAATTGGAGGATAAGGGGAAGACAGATGGATGGTCTTTGCAGCCAGTGTGCATACTTGGTTTATGATGATGACATGGAAGAGTATGTCTGTGATGTCCGTATGGACGAAGATGATTACTACCGGCTTGTCCGGAGTAATTACAAACAATGCCCGTATTACCGGAATGGTGATGAGTATCAGGTTGTGAAGAAGCAGATGTGAAGCTCTGCCTGCAGCTGCATGGAACCGATGGTGGTTTACAAGGCTCTTTATGGTGATGGCGGCCACCTGCTGGAAATATACGGACATTATGTCAGAAACACGGCGATATAATTTGAATACCTGACGAGGAACAGTGAACAGTTCCATCAGCATATGGGTTACCAAAGGGTCGGAGAATTCCATAAGTGCGCCTATAAGTTCAACCGCTGGTACAATATGATCTGGATGGAGAAGATCATCGGAGGACAGATTATGATAACAGACTATTCGATTCTTGCAGCCCAGCTGAAAGAGCTGGCAGAGATTGACCGCAATTATATCAGTGTCATGGCAAATGCTTCTGCACTGCTCATGGACACAATGGATCAGATTAACTGGGCCGGGTTTTACCTCGTGATGGACGGGATGCTGAAAGTCGGTCCGTTCCAGGGAAAGCCTGCCTGCGTGTTGATCAGCAGAGGAAAAGGTGTCTGCGGAACTGCCTGGGAGAAGGGGACAACTCTGGTCGTGCCGGATGTGCATGCGTTTCCAGGGCATATCGCGTGTGACAGCGCGTCACGTTCAGAGATTGTTATTCCCATCCGCTGCGAAGGAAAGGTTGCAGCAGTACTGGATATCGACAGTCCGGTTGAGAACCGGTTTTCCGAAGAGGATCGGTATGGTCTGGAGGAAATTGCCCGGATCATAGAGGATATGGCTGTCTGGCAGTTGTGACGAAGGCAGGAGACCAGTTCACATTGTTTCATCCAGATAGTCTACAAGCTCGCCGCGGATGTCCGTAACCTGGTCAATGTTTATCTCCACATTCAGTCCGGCGCGGCCTTCTTTTTTCATGAGAACGATCTTCCTGCGGACAGAGTCGATCTTCTTGATTGCTTCCGTCACCGTTGTATATTCCCCGCCGGCTTTCTTCGCGTCTGGTACGAAATAGGTGATCGAGAGGATGGGACAATTTCCATCCTCAATTACATCTGAAATCAGGCTCAGCTTCTGGCTGAGCTTTTCCATTTCCCAGTCCTCAAGCTGTGTCTGATGGCCTGTTTCCCGGGACTCCTCGCTGATCATGTCCTCATAGCCGGAGAGTGCGGCAAACGGTGCAAACTGCGCGGCACGATTGTAGAGGGACATGTGCGGATGCGTCTTTGACTGGTGATGGGGAAGATCAATGATGTCAGCATACACGATACGGGGATCAGGTTGATTCGTCATGTCTCCTCACTGCCTCTTTTGCTTTCTTCTACGGAGTCTTTTTTCTTCTCCTGCATGGAAGGTGTCTTTTCGTCCCCGGAACGGTGCCCTCCGATCTGTTGATTCCGCATGATCGTTGTCCCGGCTTTCAGCAGGTTCATTCCCTTCAGCACGGCATTCTTTCCAAACCGCTCCTGCAGCTGAAGCGTTGCTTCCTGCAGGCGTCTTTCCCTGTCGTCCTGAGCGGCTTCTCTTTTCCGCTGCTTCTCCAATGCGTCGTAGTCTATGAACAGGCTCATCTGCTCCGGCATCTTAGGAGGAATCTCTTCCTCTTTGATCAGACCGCAGGCTGCAATTACAATGCGGCGTATCGTCAGGTCCGGATCGACGATTTCATCAAACAGCGCCATCATCACATCCATGATGCGGTGGGTGGAAGAGGTCCACCGGTCTATGTTCCCGGTCCCATGTACATGCTTCGGGTGCGGCCTTCCGTAAAAATCAAGTGTTACCACACCGTTGTACCGCTTGCCTGTACCGGCAACTTTGAATGTGGATTCCCTGATCGATTTGCCCTTGTAATCATATTGGATGGCTGTGCGGTCATATCCGATGTTCAGCTCCACTTTCTTCGTGACCATTCCCTTGCGGACAAGGTCGAGCGCCAGCAGTTCCGTCATCTCCCGTACAATCAGCTTCGCATCGACGGCATTGTATGGTTCCATCAGAACCTGACCGGAGGAGAGACTGTTTGACTGCGGCTGGTAGGACTTGATGGTGGAGATCACAGTCGGTTCCCATCCCCAGGCGTGGTCGATCAGCAGTTCCGCGTTAATGCCAAAGGCTTTATACAGAGCCTCTTCATTCCGGATGCTCAACCTTGCGACATCCCCCATCGTGTAACAGGCAAGCTGATCCAGCCGTCTCGCGGTCCCGGCGCCGACACGCCAGAAATCTGTAATCGGAGTATGGCACCAGAGCTTTTCACGGTATGACATTTCATCAAGCTCCGCAATCCTTACGCCCTGTTTGTCAGCCGGAACGTGCTTTGCCTCGATATCCATCGCCACTTTTGCGAGGTACAGGTTTGTTCCAATGCCGGCTGTGGCAGTAATGCCGGTGGTATAAAGTACCTCCCGGATCATCCTCATGGCAAGTTCATGGGCAGTAAGGGAATAGGTGCCCAGATAGCCGGTGACATCCATGAATACTTCGTCAATGGAGTAGACGTGGATGTCCTCCTGGCTGACATACTTCAGGTAGATGGAGAAAATCTGTGTGCTGATCTTCTCATAGAGCTTCATCCGCGGCGGCGCGATGATATAGGAAAGCTCCAGGGAGGGATCTGCCTCCAGCGCCTCTGCATCAAAGGAGACGGAAGAGAAGTGGTACTTTCCGGTTTTTGGATCCTTCGGAAGGAGCCCCAGCTGCCGGGCTTTGCGAAACCGCTCCGCATTTACTTCCTTTACCCGCTGAATCACTTCAAAGAGCCGTGCGCGGCCGGGGATCCCATGTGCTTTCAAAGAAGGGGAAACAGCGAGGCAGATTGTCTTTTCCGTGCGCGACGGATCTGCCACAACGAGATTTGTGGTAAGCGGGTCATATTTCCGGTCTGCCAGTTCCACACTGGCATAAAATGACTTGAGATCGATGGCGATGATCGTGCGGGGATCTTCCGGAAGGGGAAAATCGCTCCCGCCTGTTCTTCCGCGATCCTGCTGTTCCACAGGAACATCCTCCTTCCCTGTCAGTGAATGCTTTCCACAAACCATCGTCCGAAATGACTGGCGAAGCGGTCCTGTGACCGTTCAAAGAAAAGATGCTTTGTCTCGCCTTTGATCACAACCGTGTAGCAGTCTCCGGGGAGGTTCTGATCCACACTGGATGCCGGACGGAAATCACGGACAGAATCGATGGGGAAGACACGCCCATCCTTCCAGATGATGGATCTGGGCTGCATGAACCCCGTGGAATCAAAGTCGGAGTTGACTTTGACATAGATTCGTTCAGGACGCGAAGATTTCGTATAGGCCATATCATCAACTCCTTTCCGATTCGTCTATCTGTGCTCCAGTTCTGCGAGCATTGTCAGGTAATCAACCAGTTCCAGGTCTGCGGATTCTTCTTCAGACCGGGTTTCCTTCTCTGTATTCATCCTCAACGATCTCCATGAATCGCCATATATTTTTCCACATCATCCGGACGGGCAATATCTTTGTCCGGATCCAGTATGGACAGCACCCGTCCGATCAGATACACAATATCATGATCATGGAACCGGATGGTCTTATAACCCGGATTGAGTGAGTGCAGACCGTCTTTTCCGAGATTCTTGATATACGTTTCGTTTCCGATGATGAAGGCGCCGGTTTCTCCTTCTTTCAGGTCTGCCCCGTCCGGGATTCTCTCTACAAGAACGAGATCGCCGTCGTGATACGCAGGTTCCATACTGTCACCGTTGACACCGAAAACACAGTCCGCGCGGGAGTCGATCTTGTCGGCATACAGGAAGAGGGGAGTAAACTTGTCTTCAAATTCGGTTGGATCACCGATGCCGGCTGCCAGCTTCCTGTCATAGAATGGAAGCTGTCGGATATCCCGGCATTCCTCCGCACGCTGGACAGTCAGCAGACTATCCGTGAGCTTATCCACTGCATACCGGTTCCCTCTGGAAAGCTGCCGGTATGTATCAATATGCATCTGCTCCACTGCAGTCAGACGGATGGTCGGGTCATCCATGTCAAAGAGTTCATACAGGGTGACATGGAGCAGCCTGCACAGACCCGGGATCAGATTGATGTCAGGCCTGGATCTGCCGTTCTCCCAGTTTGAGATGGAGTTGCCGGTGATGCCGAGCGCTTTCGCCAGCTCTTTCTGCTCTATGCCCTCCCGCTCGCGGTAGTAGCGGATCCGCTCACAGATGATGGGAAGCGCAGCTTTCTCAACGGGCTTCTTTGTCTTCATGTCGATTACATTGCCGGTGTTTGATGTGGACCGGTCAAAAGTTCGGCGTGGCATATCATCCTCCTTTGCCAGAGTAGAGCATGGGTCCCCCGCTCATGATCGCAGTGGCTTGCAGAGACAGCATAGCACAATAAAATAAGATAGTAAAGCGAATTATGATCATTATAAAACAGAAATAATGTGATATTGCGAATAACACGGTCTTTGTCAGTAAGGAGGAAGAAAAGCTGGTCCGCCAGAAAAGGAGTATTCCGCGAAACAGATAACACGAGATAACCATTGGAATTATGGTTATCTCGTGTTATCATGGCTTTGGAGGATCACTGCAATGGATGAAACACGAATTGCTGAAATCGAGAGACAGCTGGCAGAGCTGCCCGTGGGCTATCTGGTCTATAAAAAAATCAAGGGTAAATCACAGCCTTACCTTCAATGGACAGAGAATGGACATACTGTCTCCAAATACATAAAGATCGCGGAGCGGGAAGAGATGCTCCGGAAGATTACACTGAGAAAAACATTGCAGGCAGAACTGAAAAAACAAAAGGCTGTGAATCAGGAAACGATCCTTCTGGAACCGCTTAAGATCCGTTTTTCGGTCTGCAAGGTATCAGATTATTCCGGTATAGATCTGATGCAGCCATTCTGCTTTACAGGCACAACGGATGAGGAGTATTCCCTTGTCTGTCCGGAGGCAATTGTCCCGGAGAATACGACGGAGCGGGATGACGGCTGGAGATGTTTTCGTATCACGGGGCAGCTGGATTTCTCCCTGATCGGGATCCTGGCCCGGATTTCAAGGCTCCTCGCCTCAAATGAAATTGGCATATTTGCGATCTCGACATATAACACGGATTACATCCTGACAAAGGAAGAAAACTTCGAAAAGGCACTTAAGGTTCTGAAGGATGCCGGATACGAGATGAAAGACAGGTAATAAGATGGAACGGAAAGAAAAGATCCGTCCGCCGAAGTGGCGGGTTAATCAATGAATGATCCGGAACCTCAGGTATAAGGCTGTGAAGAAGCAGATGTGAAGCTCTGCCGGGAATCGTATGAGAACCCTTTCAGATGTTCTGAAACAACAATATGGAGAGAAAGTGTATAAGATTTCTCTGTCGTCCGGATGCACCTGTCCGAATCGGGATGGGACGGTCGGCTTTGGCGGCTGCGCATTTTGCTCGGAGGGCGGATCAGGGGAATTCGCTTCCGGAGCGGGAGCAACCGATCTGCAGATAGAGGAAGCGAAGAAGCGGATCCGAAAGAAGACGGACGCAAGCCGTTTTATCGCCTATTTCCAGTCCTTCACCAATACCTATGGCGACGTGAACAGGCTGATGGAAATGTATGAGTCGGTGATCTGCCGGGATGATATCGCAATTCTCTCAATAGGGACAAGACCGGATTGCCTGGGGGAAGACGTCCTGGATATGCTGAAGCGTTTGAATTCGATTAAGCCGGTGTGGGTCGAACTGGGGCTGCAGACGATGCATGATGCGACTGCAGCCAGGATGAACCGCGGATATCCGCTTCCTGTCTTTGAAGATGCTCTCAGGAATCTGAAAAAGGAAGGGATTGAGGTGATTGTTCACGTGATCTTCGGCCTGCCGGGGGAGACAAGAGAGGACATGCTGCAGACGATCCGGTATCTGGCAAGTCTTCAGCCAGGGCCGGACGGAATCAAGATACAGATGCTGAACATCCTCAGGGGAACCAGACTGGGACAGGAATATGAGGAGGCTCCGTTTCCGCTTCTTTCACTGGAAGAATATACGGATCTTGTTGCTGACAGCATACGGATCCTTCCGGAGAAGATGGTAATACACCGCATGACGGGGGACGGACCGGGATATCTTCTGATTGCCCCGCAGTGGGTCAGGAACAAGAAGAAGGTGCTTAATATGATCCATCGAAAGCTATAAAATGAGATTCTGAAAGGAGCCCTGATGGTAACAGAACTGATGTATTCCACGACAAATACATTTCTGATCAGGGGAGCAAATGGCTTGCTGTTGTTTGATACCGGATGGGCAGGAACCTTCCGGAAGTTCTGCCGGGAGATGGGAGAAAAGGGAATTCCGGTTCAGGAGATTTCATACGTGCTGATCTCGCATTTCCATCCGGATCATTGCGGAATTGCGCAGGAAATTGCAGACTGCGGTGCAACGATCGCGGTGATGGAGCCGCAGAGAAACGATATCCATGCAGCGGACAGAGTTTTCCTGAAGGAAGGCAGGAAAGATTATCGTCCTGTCGTGGACCAGAAGGTACGGGAAGTTGCGTTGGAGAAGAGTCGCGAATTTCTGATGGAGATGGGAATAGAAGGCGAAGTCATCGCAACGCCGGGTCACAGCGAGGACAGCATATCATTGTGCCTGGATGACGGGAGCATCTTTGTGGGGGACTTAAACCCGCTATATGAGCTGGAGATGCACCGGGGAACCGAGATCGAAGAGAGCTGGAAGAAACTCCTGGCGAGGCATCCGAAAACCATTTATTATGGACATGCCAAAACTGCGTATCGGAAGGAAGCGCCTCGGGCAGAAATTACGGAACTGTCTGAGGACTTAGAGGCAAGCCGGGACTCCATGCTGGTGAAACACATAATGAAGTATACAGAGAAGGGATGGACGGCTGAGAGAATACAGAAGAAAACCGGCGAACCGATCGAATGGATCAGGGATGTCATGCGGATGTATCTGACGCATCCAGGCATCAGCGTCCAGGGAGTTCTTGACCGGATGGAGATCAGGGGAAGATGAGACTGAGAAAGTGAGGAAAAACATGGAGAAAGCGAAAGTATTTTACACGGACTTCAGAACGAAAGAAGGCGTCAGCCAGTGCACCAAGCTTCAGAAGCTGTGCCGTGCGGCCGGGATTGCCGATATAGATTTCGAGAAGAAATATGTAGCGATCAAGATGCATTTCGGTGAGCTTGGCAACTGTGCGTACCTGCGTCCGAATTATGTGAAGGCAGTAGCGGACCTGATTCGTGAGCTGGGCGGCATTCCGTTTCTGACAGACTGCAACACCCTGTATCCCGGAAGCCGCGCCAACGCGATCGACCATCTTACCTGTGCGGAGATCAACGGATTCAATACCATCACCACCGGATGCCACGTCCTGATCGCAGACGGCCTGAGAGGCACGGACGATGTGGAAGTCGAGGTGCCGAACGGAGAATACTGCAAAACGGCACTTGTCGGAAGAGCTCTGATGGATGCGGACATACTCATCTCGCTGAGCCATTTCAAAGGACATGAATGCACCGGCTTCGGCGGTGCACTCAAGAACATCGGTATGGGAGGAGGCAGCCGCGCGGGCAAGATGCACCAGCACAATGAAGGAACTCCGCAGGTTGATACCGATTTGTGCCGCGGCTGCAGACGCTGCGCAAAAGAGTGCGGCAGCGATGCGATCTTTTATAGAGAAGACGGCAAAGCATATATCGATCCCAATATCTGCAAAGGCTGCGGACGCTGCATCGGAGGATGCGCATTTAACGCGATCTCCAATATCAATGGCTTGGCAAATGAGATCCTCTGCTGCAAGATCGCGGAGTATTCTCACGCAATCTGCCATGGCCGGCCGACCTTCCACATCAGTCTGATCATGGATGTATCTCCGAACTGTGACTGCCACAGTGAGAATGACGCACCGATCCTTCCGAATATCGGTATGCTTGCCTCTTTCGATCCGGTAGCGCTGGACCAGGCCTGCGCAGATCTCTGTCTGCAGGCAGCTCCTGTCGCCAACAGCCAGCTGGGAGATCATCTGGCGGATCCGAACTGGCACCACCATCACGATCATTTCCTGGACAGCAATCCGAATGTCCGCTGGAAAGAGACCCTGGCACATGGCGAGAAGATCGGCCTTGGAACCAGGAGCTATGAACTGCACACGATCCGATGAGGGAAGCACAGAGATAAAGCCTCCGGCGGATCGTACCATTTATTAAGAGTTTATCATATTTGCGCCAACGGAAAACTGCTTACTTGCCTTCTGCTATCAGGAAAAAACATGCTATACTCAAAAAAAGAAAACCTGTATGAAAACATCATGAAGCAGTTTTCAGCGGCGAAAGCCAGGGAGGATATGTGTGATGGGAGAACAAGATAGGAATATAGATGGGATCAAGCCTTTTACGGAGATGACAAGTACGGAGCTGTTTGTCATTCTCACCGGAGGACGGGGCGTTATGCAGCAGATGTATCTTCAGAATATCCTGAAGGAATATCTGACAAAGCATAAGGACATGGCAGACCTTGTGACGATGGTCCACGAAGTGGCAGAAGGAAAATAAGCAATAAGCCGTGGCATCCGCCGGAGACTGCACCTCAGTGTGGAACACCCCACTGAGATGGTATGCGGAGGAAGGAGAAAAGTATGAGATGGACAAGGGCAAAAACCGGCATTTCTCTTCTGACAGCTGTTCTGTCCTGGTCTGTTCCGCTGCATGCGGATACGCTCGTCCCGGGCTATATCATGGCTTCTTCTACGCTGGTGGAACCCGGGTATGACCACAGTGCCTGGCAGGTGCCGGATTATTCCGGAGAGCTTCCGCATGTTTCTCTTGTGCTGCCGGAGAATGACCAGGAGTGGGGCGATCCGTTCCTGAATCCTGCAGGACTTGGCGCAGATGGAAGAGAGGCCGGAGAGACGGAAGGTTATACACAGGATCCGGATGCCGCGGATGTGTTCCGGTTTGACGGCCTGTACGTGAGCTGATGCCGGGGGAACGATTCCCCTCAGCGGGAGGCGCTGCATGCCACTGGCACGCAGCTCCTCATTCTCTGCATTCAATCTTTGCGTTCTGTTTTCCGTCCCTTGTACTCCAGGCACAGCATGGTCAGGTCATCGAACTGTTCTGCGCCATCTACGAATTCACGGACAGCTTCCTTCATGTGCACCAGGGTTTCCGTAACACTGCACTGCGTATTCTCATTCAGCACATCCAGCAAACGCCGCATGCCAAACATCTCATCGGCTGCGTCTGTGGCTTCCGGCAGTCCGTCTGTGTACAGGAATAACCGGTCTCCGGGCTGCAGCTGCATGCGATATTCACTGTATCTGGCTCCCTCTATGGCTCCGATTGCAATACCGTGCTTTGTCTTATACAGTTCATACTGACCGTCATGCATCAGAGCCGGATATTCATGTCCTGCATTGGCACCCGTGATCATGCCTGTACTCAGATCCAGGATCCCAAACCAGACGGTTACAAACATCTCCATACGGTTATTCGAGCAGACGGCTTCATTCGTCCGTGTCAGAATCTCTGCAGGCGAACTCCCGAGCATCGCGCAGCTCTGCAGGATGATCTTGGAAGCCATCATAAACAGTGCAGCCGGAACCCCCTTGCCGCTCACGTCTGCCATCACCATTCCGAGATGATCCCGATCGATCAGGAAGAAATCATAGAAGTCACCGCCGACTTCCTTGGCAGGATCCATGCTCGCGTAGATATCAAACTCTTTTCTGTCAGGGAAGGCAGGGAAAATATTCGGAAGCACAGATTCCTGGATCTGGTTCGCCATGCGAAGCTCTGTTCCGATCCGCTCTTTTTCCGCTGTCACAGTCTGGACCTGCTCCAGATACAAAACTGTCTTGTGGGAAAGATCCGCAAAAGACTCTGCCAGTGTCTGGATCTCGTCTCCCGTACGGAACGTATCCTCCATCTTGAATTCCAGATTGGTTTCACTCAGTTCGAAGATCCGGTTTGTGATCGCATTGAGCGGCTTTACGATTTTCTTCGCCAAAATCAGCGAATTCGCAGTGATCGCAATCAGAATCAGCAGAACCAGAAGCAAGGTACGGTTCCGGGAACGGCTGATGTTGCTCCGATATGTACGGACCGCCTCCTGCTGGATCTGTTCGTAATTCTCCTGAATGTTCGTGATGGGCTGTGACGCAACCTGCTCGCTGAATGCTGAGATCAAAGCCCAGCCGACCGTTCCCATAGGAGCACCAACCATGTAGTAGATGCCGTCATCCATTTCCACTTGTCTTACTTCGGTATCTGCAGCCAGAGCATCCGAGATCAAGGCAGACAATTCCTCATTGCTGCTCTCCCGAAGATCTATTGCCTCCGTTTCTTCCACAACCCGCAGGGGCCCTTCCGTCTTCGGAGAGAAAACCACATGTCCGTTCTGATTCACAATGAACTGGAATCCGCCCTTAGAATCAGACGCCTGTATAGATGTCTGCATGGAAGTCAGAAACAGATCAGACCCTACGACAGCCATCAGCTTGCCATTGCGGTAGACCGGCATCGCGCACACGATCCCCACGTCATTGGTAAAGGCATCGATCTCCACATCCGTGAAGATCAGCTCTCCCGCTTCCACGGCCTGCTGATACCAGGGACGGGTGCGCGGATCATAGCTGGCCAGCGCACCGGATTCATCATACTTGGACTGCGGCCGGTCGTCCGCAACCAGGAACGCTCCTTCCGGCAGCGCAATAAAACAGGAGTTGGTGATTTCGGATGTACCAAACAGGGAGATCATCATATCTGACATGTTCGCTGCAATCCCCAGACGACGCTTCAGCTGCTGCGTCATTTCCACACCGTCTGCCAGGATCAGCTGAGTCGTTACCTCTCCTTCTTTGTCCGGATCCGGACTCTTATAAGAAACCGGTCTCACATCCGTCTCACCGGAAAACAGCTTTGTTGCATATTCCCCCAGCATCTGAACCCGGATCCCGAGACCGGAAAACAGTTCATCGCTAATCAGGGCTCCAAGCTCTGTCGTGCGGGCCATCGTACTGTCTATGACCTCATCAATCATCTCTGCCGTAGATGCTGAGATTGACTCCAGCTGCTTCTGATTCGTTTCCTCGGTCAACTTCGTAAGCATCTTGCTGTTATATGCCGTGATCGCAGAAAAGGCCACCGCAAGAAGGATCACGGTCAAAAGGACCAGATTGAATACCTTGTTCTCGATTCCGCCAATCACCAGATTCTTTATTTTTTTCAAGCTTCAAGCCTCCTATCGGTAAGCAGCGCAGCATATGCCGCCCGGTTTTGAAATCTGTTATTTTGGGATATTATAATTCATCAAAGGTTTTTGGTCTATCCGGAAATAGATCTTGCGATACAGTTTTTTTTCATGTATTTATATTTGGAAGAGAGAGAGGAAGCGCCTTTCGAAGTGCAGAGGCAGGAAAAGGAAGCGGATATGAATACGTCAAATATAACGGTAAACACACAGAGCAGCATCCGGATTACCGGATCCCGGAATCTCTATTTTGATCCGTTTCAGATATCGAATGAGGCACATGACGCGGATCTCATATTTATTACGCATTCTCATCGCGATCATCTGGACCCGGAGTCAATCAGCAGGGTTTCCAACAGGAATACCATCTTTGTTGCTCCGGTAAGCATGGACCAGGAGCTGCGAAAGGTGGTTGGAGACGCGGAGCTTATCCTGATGCCGGTTGGAGGATCCATGGAGATTGCCGGGATATCGGTTCAATCCGTGCCGGCGTATAACCGTCTGAAGCCGTTTCATCCAAAGCGGAACGGGTGGATCGGGTATGTGGTTACAATGGATGGAGTACGGTACTACGCAGCAGGGGACACCGACGCTGTCAGTGACCTGAAATCTGTCACATGCGATGTGGCCCTGGTGCCGATAGGCGGTACCTATACGATGTCGGCGAAGGAAGCGGCAAAACTGGTCAATGAGATTCATCCGCTGGTTGCGATTCCGATCCATTATGGAAGCATCGTCGGAAAGCCGGCGGATGCGGATATATTCCGCAAACATGTGAATCCGGAGATTCAGGTAGAGACCAGACTGTGAGTTTCGGAGTTACTATTCACGGCCGCTCTGAACCTTTCATCTGCCGGAGCAAGCTTGCTTGCGGATGGCAGTGATAAGGTTCAGAGCATGGCCGCGAAGCGGGAACTTCCCCATCAACCGTGAACAGAAGCTGCGAAGCAGCGACATACGTGCGAAGCACGGATGGTTCACGGTCTGAGGGGGAAGAGACCGTGAATAGTAACGTTTCGGAAGAATCTTCAAAGAAAGCTCACAGGTTGAACATAAAAAAGACACAGACAGCCGCTATTATGTAAACCATAAAGCGGACATACAAAAGAAGCTTTTCATACTCAGGCAGGTCAGGGAACTGGCCTGCACTCCCTCCAAAAAGAGATACCTCGCTTCCGGATGGAAGCGGGGTTTTCTTATATTATAAAGGTATGATATAAGGTGATTGTCAGGAAACGTTTATAAGGGGTATACTTGTATAAATATCAATAACGGAAAGAACAGGGGCAGATGGAGCAGAAAAGGATTCAGGTGGTGGCAGCCGTTATCCGCAGGGACAATCAGGTATTTGCGACACAGCGGGGATATGGCAATTATAAAGACTGGTGGGAGTTTCCGGGAGGAAAGGTAGAATCCGGCGAGACACCGGCAGACGCGCTGATCCGTGAGATTGCAGAGGAATTGAACACGGAGATTGGTATTGACGGCTTTCTGACAACAGTGGAATATGATTATCCGGAATTTCATCTTTCCATGGATTGCTTCTGGTGCCACATAAGGGAAGGCACGCTGACGCTCCTGGAACATGAGGCGGCCAGATGGCTTCCGATCGATAACCTGCGGCAGGTAGACTGGCTGCCGGCAGATATTCTGGTGGTGGAAGAGATAGAAAAAAACACAGGAACCGGGAACAGGGATTAAAAAATGGGTGCGATGAGGAAACGCATTGCGAGGCCTGCCGGAAGAGGTGCGCAGGTCTTGTTTTCTTTTGGCAATCTTCGGGAAAAAGACAGGCAGGAGGGATAATACGAGTTGCTGAATTATTACAGAATTCTTGGCCTGGAACCGGATGCGGACACAAGTGAGATTCGGAGAGCATTCCGCGTGCTGGCAAAGCGCCATCATCCGGACGAGGGCGGAGATGAAGAGCTCTTCAAACAGATTGGAATTGCGTTCTATGTACTGTCGGATCCGCAGTCGAGGGAGGAATACGACAGGCTGATGCATTTCCGGGAAGCGGTGCCGAAGCGAAATCTGCGTGAAACATCCGTATCGGATGTCGCGGCACCGTATTCCGGGACGATGGAGTCTGCCTGGAATCTCTGGAACGAGATGTTCGGAGAAGAAGAGCAGCAGGCGCGGGATGCCTGGGAGAGAGAACAGAAGTCCGGCAGGAAGCAAAGAGCGGACGTGGAAGACCTCTGGGAGGATGGCTACGGAGCGTACGCAGAGGACGGGGAGGAGGATCTGATGGAATCCTATTACCGTTTCTCAAGAAGCATGAGATCCGGGAAGAGATGATGTGAATTATGAGTTTATACGCGATTGGAGATCTTCATCTGCACTATCAGTCTGTTCTGAAAGCACCAAACCAGCTGCATGACCGGGTGTGGAGGAAGCACGAGGAGAAGCTTCTGAAGAACTGCCGGAAGATGATAACAGAGGAGGATACGCTTGTACTGGTGGGAGACCACAGCTGGGGGAAAAACCTGTCAGAGTGCGAGATGGACCTTCAGTATATCATGGATCTGCCGGGTAGGAAGATACTGACCCGGGGCAATCATGATATGTTCTGGGATGTGAAGAAAACCGGTCAGCTGAATGCGCTTTATCAGCCGAAGCTGACATTTCTCCAGGATCGCTATGAAACCTACCGGGATTATGCATTGGTCGGCACGAAAGGGTTCACCTTCGAAGGACCATTTTACCTTGACCGAAGAGGAAGAATCGTCGGATGGGATGAGAAAGCCGAGGAACATGCGCGGAAGCTGGTGGAGCGGGAACTGCTCCGGCTCCGGAAGTCTTTTGAGCTGGCAAAGGCAGACGGATATCGCAAATTCATCATGTTTTTGCATTATCCGCCCACAAATATCCTGGAGGAAAAAAGCGGGTTTACCGACATGGCACAGGAGTATGGCGCACAGCAGGTGATCTACGCGCATTGCCATGGGGAGAGCCGCTTTCATGACAGCATCATGGGAAATTTTCAGGGGATTGAGTACAGCCTGGTATCCGGAGATTACCGGAAATGGCAGCCAATGAAGGTGCTGGACTGACGGCTTGCCGCAGGACCTGCGGGATGTCAGAGCCGGATGGGACGGTGACATAGAGTAAAGGATGGAGGGATGAGATAGATGATAAAAGGCAAAAGACTCAAAGGACTGACAGCGATCTTCTTTTTCGTGCTGCTTCTGCAGCTCGGCTTTGCGCAGATCGGGCCAATGAAGGCGCAGGCGGCGTCTTCGAAAAAGTGGAATTCTCTGCTGAAGAAATATCGGGAGAAAAACAATACAGACTGTCTGATCTTTGTTCAGTATAAGGGCGGCAGCAATTGCCGTGTGAGGATGTTCCAGAAGGTGGAGAACGCGAATGGGACGCACCGTTGGAACCGGATTCTTGCCTGCAAGGGATACGTGGGGCAGAATGGGATCGGCAAACAGGTGCAGGGAGACAGGAAGACGCCAAAGGGGACCTACAGGATTACGGGAGCTTTCGGGATTCTTGACGATCCGGGTACGCAGATTCCGTATACGAAGCTGAACCGGTATCTCTACTGGTCCGGAGAACCGGGTACCTATAATACCATGGTTGATTCGAGAGAATTGGGACATGTCCCGTCCGGCAGTGAGCACCTGATCACTTACAATCCGCATTATAATTATGCGCTTGTCATCGGGTACAACCGGAAAAACATTGTGGGAAAAGGAGCGGCAATCTTTATGCATTGCACAGGCCCGAACCCCTATACCGGCGGATGCGTTGCGGTTCCGGAAGAGAAAATGAAGATCGTGATGAGGAATGTCACGGGAAAGACGCGTATCTGCATCTATTGAGAATACCTGTATCGTGAGCGGAGCCTGACCGGCCTGAGAGAGGCAGGCCGAATGCAGTAAGGAGATGAGAACGATGGGAAAGAAATATATCATTGAAATTGAAGAGCTAACCTACGAGAATCCCGAGGTCTATCTGAGCGAAGACCGGTATGAGAATATACGCATGCAGGAACGGCTGTATCAGGTTGTGGGGCTGGAATCTCTCATTCTCACGGAGGATATGCTAAGCAAGCTGACCCCGCTTTCAAAAGAGCAGGAGGTGCAATCCGGGCAGGAGTAAGCAGGGCGTGGTATCCGACGGAAGAAGGATCGGGAAGGACACAGGCAAAAGGAGGAAATGTACATGGATGCGTTGGAAGCGATTCTGACCAGGAGAAGCACACGGAGATTTTCAGAGGAGGCCGTAGACAAGGCACTGATTGAGAAGGTGATCGAGGCCGGAAGATATGCGCCGAGCGGCTCCAACAGCCAGAGCACGCATTTTATTGTCTTTACGGATCCGGCACAGCTGGAGGAGATCGCCGGTATTGTGCAGGATTCGTTTGCGGCGATGGAGCTGGAAGAGGACATGTATATTTCCATGAAAGCATCGATCTCGGCGGCAAAGAAAGGCGGCTATGTCTTTCATTACAAGACACCGGTTCTGATTGTGACAGCCAACAAAAAGGGATATGGAAATGCGATGGCGGACAGTGCCTGTGCGCTGGAGAACATGATGATCGCGGCAAATGCGCTGGATCTCGGATCCTGCTGGATCAACCAGCTGCACTGGCTGGAGGAAAAGGACGCCGTACATTCCTTCCTGATGCGTCATGGACTGCAGGAGGATGAGACCGTAACCGGAGCACTGGCGCTCGGGCACCCGG
>Ga0256405_10002630_pt1 | contig 40206 bp, 34 predicted proteins | sample RumenRJG_02DNA_FD_189096 | JGI IMG/M metagenome (GOLD analysis project Ga0256405, IMG submission 189096) | Bovine rumen microbial communities from Lethbridge, Alberta, Canada - RJG_02 | ecosystem: Host-associated > Mammals > Digestive system > Stomach > Rumen | place: Canada: Alberta... | reverse complement strand
ATAGCACCAGCCCTCGCGAAGCGAATTCCAATGGGCTGGTGTTCCCAGAAGCGCAAAGCGCGAAGCGGTCCGATATCGACTTTTGACACTCACATCATAGTATTAAATCAAAAAAACAAAGGCACTTTTCATAGCGGTTAAGCTTTGAGAGTGCCTTATGCTTTAAATGATATTTTATTTTATAAAAGTAACACAAGGTTCTTTATATCACTAGTCATTAAGTAAACCTATGAGAGTGCAGTTACCGGACTCCTTGTCGGAATCATCTTTTATGTGTGCATGCTCACTTCTAGGCATTGCAAGAACTTTAGTAATATTGTTTATATCACTGTGAGATAAAAAGATAAAATAATCATCGATTTCCATCTCATATGGATCTGGAACTTTTTTATACAGAACCAATTCGTGTATTGCTAAGATCAAAATACATAAAGGGCATGCATATATAAAATATTGATAAATAGTATAAGCCTCTGTAAAGCCATATTTTGCGTAGTCGCACGATATCAGATAAGCACCGGCCATGAAGAGCAAAATGAGAGCATAAGCGCAGTAATACCATTTCTGTAGAGAGCGGAACTCCTTTTGTTTATGCAATCTTGATTCGTACTCTTCTTTCCATTTTTTATATATTTGATTCCTTTGTTCAGCATCCATCTGCATATACGTATCTCCCTAAATAAATTAACAACGTGTTGCTTGTGTATAAATAGTTAAAATATAAAGTTTTTATAATAAATATAAATTATTTGTAAATATTGAGTACAGGAAACAAAATATCCTTTTGTATTAATAAATACGACAGAATTTGGTAAAAATATTATTCCAAATTGAAGTTTTTTTACTAATAATTAAATGATTTTATAAGTTATAATTTTTAAATGATTATTTTTAATGGGTTATGATGATTTGATAGTATCTGATGTCAAAACAAGAAATTAAAAAAATTCATATTTTTTGAAACGGAGTTTTATGGATAATTATACATTTTTTGCGACAATATCAAGAATGAAATATATAGAGAGATGGGCACTTATGAGGAATTCAAGACCTGAAAATCTAAGTGAACATGCTGTGGAAGTTGCTATGATTGCGCATGCTCTTTGTATTATTGGTAATGTCCGTTACGGTAGAAATTTAGATGGGGCAAAAGCCGCTCTAATAGGCATTTATCATGACTCCTCAGAAATTATTACTGGGGATATGCCTACACCAGTTAAATATTATAACAATGATATTCGGGATGCTTATAAATCTATAGAGCATATCGCAGAGAACACTTTACTGGATAGACTACCGGAGGATCTGAGATCAGAATTTGAAAAAGTGTTTAATTATGATAAAGATGATCAAAATGAAGCTTATATGAGAAAACTTGTTAAAGCTGCTGATAAGTTGTCGGCATTAATAAAATGTATTGAGGAAGAAAACTCTGGAAACAGAGAGTTTTATACTGCGAAAAAAACAATTCTTAAGTCTTTAAATGTTTTGCAGAAGGACTATCCTGAGGTAAAAGATTTTATAGATGAGTTTTTGCCATCTTATGGCAAAACTTTAGATGAACTTGCAATCTGATGTAACAGATAGAGGAAATACATATGGCATATTTTGGTAGATTTTATTTAGATAAAGAAAAAGATGTGATTGTTACTTTAAGCATGGATGATACTAAGATGTCTTATATACTTGAGACTCCAAACCATGGGACAGGAAATCTGATTACAAATCTTGCAAAGGTATGTGGGCTTCCTATTACTTACAATTTGGAAGGGCTTAAGATTATAGAAGGTGATGTCCCATGTTATTTTAATGGCGATTATCAGAAAGTATATATTCTGAGGATGGGTAATACCAAGGTTGCCAATATTTATCCTGATGGAACCATCGAGAGAAAAGCATATATACCAGCTATTTCAAAAACACTTATGAGTCAGACCAAAGATTATAGTATGGATATAAATAAGACTCTTGTTAAAACCTACATACGTGAGGATGTAAAATTTCATTCGGATCTGCATACTCATAGAAGTGCCAATTTAAGTCCAGATATTCTGATTGCTATGGGTATACATCATCAGATCAGATATCCGTATTATTATATTAAAAAGTTGGGTTTAAAGATAACACCAGAGCAGAAAGAGCTGATGGAGGAGCAACGAGCAAAAGTTGCTGTTAAATTTAAACATAGTGGACTGAAGGGCAAATACTTAGATAGACGTATTGATGATAATACAGAGATAAATTTTGCGGATTTAATTCTTAACAATATACCGGGAAGTAAATATAACATTCCTAAAATAAGAGCATCACTGGCTGTGTTGAAGGATGGCCAGGCTGTTTTCACTAATCTGGAGAAAGTATATATTTATAGATATATTTTCACAAAAGGGGTGGAAGCTAAGAAAAAAATAAAAATACAGAATATAGAAAAAATACCTGATAAAGACATTGTAGATGCATTGAGACAAATGGACATAGACAGACGCAATCCAGACTATGCAGATAATACACTATATCAGGATAAATTGTTGTGGACGGCCAGGAGTTATCAGCATAATGGCATTACCTATGCGGAAATATCTGACACAGCACTTGTTAAAAAATCTGAAGCTGCAGAAACGTTACAACAGATTCATGATATCATGCCAAAAGTCACAAGAGAGACAGGAGTCACATTACGTTTTCTTGCTGCACTTAGACGTATACCTTTAACCATAGTTAAGGATCAGGTGACTCATGGAAATTACTTTACCGAGAACTTACAGGTTTTAAAAGCAGTTTCTATAGATCCGTATGTTGCGGGTAGTGATTTTGTCGGTGAAGAGATAAATGACATTTTGGAGTTAAAGCCGGTTATTGAGGCAATTGTCAATATTGCAAAGGATATACCGTCGTATGTTGTAAGAATACATGCTGGTGAGAATGATTCATTGCCGGATAATGTATATAACAGTATAGCTTGTGTTGAGGAAGCATTGGCAGAAAACCAGTCATTTCCACATATGAGGATCGGACATGGTTTGTATACAGCAAATTTAAATACAATAAAGGGGCAGAAATTGCTCGAGAAAATATGTGCCTATAACATAGTGTTGGAATTTCAGATTTCATCAAATGTCAGACTCAATAATCTTTCAAGATTGGATACACATCCACTAAAGCAATATCTCGATACAGGAATTGCCTGCGTGCAGGGAACAGATGGTGGCGCTTTATATGGAACTGACTCTATAGATGAGCAGTTATCATTGGAAAGGATGTTGGATCTCAGTAGTGAAGAGCTACTAAAGATGAGAATGGCTGAGGATAGGATCATAAAAAAATCCATGGATGAATTTAATGAAAAAGTCCAGCATTTCTATGCGTTATGTAATGGTATGACTCCAGAGGAGTTTTTAAATGAGCGTATCAGAGATGAAGAGGATGATTTCACAGATCTTGATGGTGGAGAAAGAAAATATGATAGCTCAGTCGAGTTAAAAGAACAGATTGAGGATATGCCTCTGGACCGTATACCTATAGTCATAGCAGGTGGAAGCTTTAACAATGCGCAGCATGTTACAAAGTTAAGAGAGCAGGAGTGTAATATGCTGGATGACTTGATAAAAAAATGTGATCCTGAAAAAGCATTTTTTGTTATAGGGCCGTCAATAAGTGGTTACGAAAAATATATTATTGAGCACTGTAGTGATAAATTTCAGATATTTGCATTTGTTCCTGCATCTATAACTGAGGATGAAATGCAAAAGATCCAGAGTTATGGAGTAGGTGTCAGAGTATCCATCGAGTCATCTCCGCTGGGCACATACAAGAGCATAGCTTATGAGATATTTAAGCGTCGTCAATCAGTAATGATAGCTCTAGATGGTAATAGTGCTGCATGTAATCTGATGCAGGATGCACGTAATAGTAAATATGAAAGTCGTATTTTTGTTGATGTCAGATCAAGAGTATTAAAGTCTAAGGCAGATTCACTGCAAGGGTACATTACATTTATTACAGATGATGATAATGCAGATGAAATACTCAGATATGTAGACAGATACCATAAAAACATTGGGGTGATCAAATGAGTAAGGAAGTAGAGATCAATACTTCTAAGAACTATAAAAAATTTATTATGCCAAAGCTTAAAAAGATCAGTCTGTTGGCAGGACTTGTAGTTGCTGTGTATAATTCCAGCATTACAGGAACTGCTGACACGCAGGGTGAGGATAATGTTTATCTTGACGCTAATTTTGATATAAATAATATCACTAATCCCGCGGAACGTGCTGCTATATTAAATCGCCCAGTGTCAGATCCAACTCATGCGGCAGGTATACTTGAGGCTCAGGAGGTTGCTAAAAACAGGGGTATAAAAAACAGTTTTATGATCTGTCCTGATGGATTTGAAAGATATTTTGATGAAAACGGTGACATGGTCAGAGATCAATTAGTTCCAGACAGAAGTGCATATGTTGATATAGATGGAGTTAAGCTGGACCCTAAAGACAACAATATTAATAAAACCTTTATGAAGTATGCCAGTCATGGACGTAGAGCGCTTGCGTATGATAAATCATCACATTATATGGAGTTATGGGTCAATGGTGAGATGAAAAAATCATATATGGTAACCTCAGGTGCTGCAGAGGGTGACAAGGAAAAACAGGGAGATTATAAAACTCCAACAGGATATTTTTATATTTACGATAAGAAAGTATCAGATTCTCTTAAAGAGGAAATGAGTCTTAATTATCCAAATATTGAAGATGCTGAAAGAGGTTTAAAAAAAGGCCTCATAAATAAAGCAACTTATGATGAGATAATAAGTGCTAACAAGTCGTTGCAAAAACCGTCAGGAAGTACAGCTCTTGGTGGTGGTATAGAAGTTCATGGAAATGGAGAACTTATGGACGCAACGAGAGGATGTGTTGGAGTGTACAATGAATGGGTAAAAGACATTTATGAGGTAATGCAGTTAGGGGATAGAGTTTATATCGTTGAGTGATATTCAGGATATATAGATTTTAATAAGTAGACGAGTATGAGAAAATTTAAAAATAATTTATATGCATGTGTGTTGGGGTACGCTGTAATAACCTTATCAGCATGTAGTGCGGCATCAGTTCCGGAAGTTGATACAGTTTTAAATCAAACAGATGCTGTTAAAGAAGATGAAAAGACGGAAACAGAAATAAAAATTGATAGCGGGACTTTGGTTAATGATATAAAACAGTCCAAGTTTTCATATCCATACAGTGCCAAGGCGTTGACCGCTGTAAACATTCACGCAGACTCGGATAATGATTCTGCAGTATTGGGTATTCTGGATGAGGGTGCATCAATCGTTGTCGAGAGAAATATAGAGGGATGGGAGCAATTTAGTTTTGATGGGCAGACAGGCTATGTGAGAAAAAAATATGTTGTACCGGATGACTATATTACAAGTAATAATCAGTTTTTGGGGGCTCATGTTGATACTAGTTGGATAGATCCATCCAAACCTATGATAGCACTGACCTTTGATGATGGACCTAAGGCAGAGGTCACTAATCAAATATTAGATATTCTCGAGTCATATGGTGCCCACGGCACATTTTTCATGCAGGGTAGTCGTGTTGTAGGAGATAATAATGACTGTGTTAAAAGGATGCTTGATTTAGGGTGTGAGCTTGGAAATCACACCTATACACATGATTATCTTGATTCTATTGAGGCAAGTGAGATACGCAGTGCGATACGTAAATGTGACTATATGGTAGAGGAGACTGTAAAAGTTGCGCCAACTGTATTTAGACCACCAGGAGGTAATCGCTCAGAGGAAATCGCCTCGGAAGTTGGAAATCTGGGACTGCCTATGATCATTTGGTCGGTTGATACTCTGGATTATGAGACTCAGGATCCGGATAATACTTATAAGGTTGTTATGGAGAATGCTAAAGACGGCGATATTGTGCTGATGCATGACACCTATCAGGAAACGGCTGATGCTGCCAGGATGATCGTTCCTGCACTGGTTGAAAAGGGATTTCAACTTGTAACAGTAAGCGAGATGGCACAGGCCAAAAAATATCCTATGATTCCTGGAAATGAAGTCTACAATATGAGATAAATATAAATATCCGATGCTTATTTGATGTCAATACACTATTTTTTAGTGATGTGTACAAATCAGATAAACATCGGATTTTTAAGTGTTCATAGTTTTGAGGCTTCAAAGTTTTTTATTGTTTTATGGATACTTGTTTTATGACTACTTTACCTCGTTAAATAAAAAAACAATGAAATGAAAAATCAGTGAGATGAAATAATAGTGAAATGAAAAATCATTTCTGAACTGTATGCGGAGGCGGAACATTAGTATTACATGCACATTACATGTTTTTCTTTATGCAGTGCAGGTAATGGGATCTGTGCAAGTATAACTGCTGTGAAAACAACTATACATCCGAGTAGCTCTCGTCCGCTTAATGACTCGTTGAGTATCACCCATCCTGATAAAGCTGCAAAAACAGACTCCAGACTCATAATAAGAGTTGCTACTGTAGGAGTTGTGTATCTTTGACCTAAAATCTGTAGTGTATATGCAACTCCACTAGAGAGCACTCCTGCGTAGAGTATTGTTATCCTGGCATCCCAAATTGCGTTTAGTGTTGGTGTTTCAAAGAGTAGGGCTAATACAAGAGAAATGAGTCCAGCAGTCAAAAACTGTACGCATGAAATCATCACTCCGTCAGTATCAAATGCAGAAAAATAATCTATGGTCATAATATGTATAGAGAAGCAAACTGCGCAAATAAGGCAGTAGAAATCCCCTTTAGAGATTACAAAACCATCTTTTATACATAATAGATAGAATCCTATTATTGCGATTGTGACACAGAGCCAGATTATTTTTGGTATCTTTTTGCCAAGGAATATACCCAGAATAGGGACAAGTATTATGTATAGAGCTGTTATAAATCCAGCCTTGCCAGCGGTTGTCATACTGATGCCTACCTGCTGATAATTACTGGCAATACACAGAGCTATACCACAAAAAATGCCACCTATAATTGAGTTTTTATTAATAGCTTTTTCTCTAAGTTTTAAATCTTTAGTTTCTGTCAGTGCCTTTTTCCTAAAGATGATCACAACGGGGATAAGTACAAGAAATCCTATAATGCTTCTGGCCATGTTGTAGGTGAAAGGCTCAACATATTCCATACCTGCACTTTGCGCAACAAAAGCTGAACCCCATATAATAGCTGTAACTAAAAGCATAAGATTACCTTTTAAGTGATTACCCATTGTGTCCTCCGAGGTGTAAGAATTTTATGAAATTATATAACAGATTCTTGAGTGGTCGTCAATTTATAAGGTAGATAAATATTAAAAGTTGAACCTATACCAAGCTCACTGTCAACAGAAATAGTTCCCTGTGAAATGTCTATGATTTTAGCTGAAATAGCCATCCCAAGACCATTACCCTCTGATTTGTGAGTAGTATCAGCCTGATAAAACTTATCAAATATATGATGCATCTGTAATTCTGTCATGCCGATACCCTGGTCTTTTATAATTACGTATACTCCATCATCAGATTTTTTGATTCTTGTGGTGATGGTAGAATCATCGGGAGAGAATTTGATAGCATTTGAATATATATTGGTCCATACCTGAAACAGCATATTTTGATATCCGAAAATAGATATTTCTGGTAAATCAATATCTATATCAATATTTTTTTTAGACCATTGTGGCTCCAGTGAAAGTATGGCCTCACGCAGCTGCTCATCCAGGCTGAAGAGCTTGGCCTTGTCGCTGATGGTTCCAGCGTTCAATCGTGATAACGAGAGTATATTACCTGTTAATGATGAAAGCTGTTTTGTACTGTGCATTATTTTTTGGGCATAGTCCTTTAGCTCTGTGTCGGATATGTCCGGGCTAAGCATGAGAGATGCGTAGCCCTCGATGGATGCTAGTGGAGTTTTAAACTCATGAGAAACATTGGAAACAAAGTCGTTGCGTAAGGTTTCTGTATTGGACAGCTCCATGATCATGCGATTGAAATTTTTATTCATGTAACGTATTTCGGATAGTCCGTGATCTGCATCAAGTTTTACATCAAAGTCTCCTTTAGAAACCTTTCTTAATGCAGCAATAAGCTGATTTAAAGGTCTGATAAACCAGCGAGAAACAAACACCATAATAATTAAGGCTAAAATGATAGTGCTAACAAAAAGTGGTATAAGGGGAGATTTTAAATACTCTATGTGATTATTTGGATTGTATACCAACCATCCGACCACAGCACCGATGAACAGAGATACAATAATGCCTACTAATGACAAACCGTATATAACGATCCATAATTTGTAATTTTTCATAAATAAAAATCCTTTCGGTTTTGTAGGCGGTATCCCACTGCCATGAGGTGGTGGGAGAGGCCCTGTAAATTTAAAGTGGATACCCTAAATATAAATGCTTAAAACGATGTAACGCAGATTAGGAGGTTGTGACTTTATAGCCTAAACCACGGATAGTCTTGATTTTGAAATCAGGGTTATCTTCAAATAGCTTACGTAATTTGCTTATGTGTACATCTACAGTACGTGCATCAGACTCAGCCTCAACGCCCCAGATTTCATCCATCAACTGTTGTCTTGTCAAAATTTTATTTGGCATGGAAATAAGCTTGTATAAAAGATAAAACTCTTTTTTAGAGAGGTCATAACAAAGGTCATTTCTTGTCACTGTCAGTGAGTCAAGGTCTAATACTGTTTCACCAATTTGCTCTTTGCGCTCATGAGCGATTTTTGCCCTTCTGAGTAAGGCCTCAACACGAAGACACATCTCATTTACATCAATAGGTTTTACCATGTAATCATCTGAACCTAAACGGAAACCCTCTTGCATAGATGCAAAATCGTCTTTAGCTGTAATGATAAGAATTGGAATATCCTTATTAAATGCTCTAATGTATTTAACAAACTCGTATCCATCCATGTTAGGCATCATGATATCTGTTATTACGAGATCAATGTAGTTTTGATCCATAATCTGTGATGCATTTAATCCATCTGATGCTGCAAGTGTATTGTAGCCTTGTTTTCTTAGTGCAAGAGTATATAGTTTTCTTAATTCTGTATTATCCTCAATTACTAATATAGTAAGCATATAACTCTCTTTCTTAATTATCTCTCATATAAAATCTTTGTATTTAATGATGAGAGAAAATTAGTATAGTATGTTTTTTATCAGGAATTTTATATCGTATTAGTTGTATTATAAGTATAATTACATCATATCTCAAAATATGTCATTAGCGTTAAGTTTTATAAAATGTTCAATAGTAGCGATAAGTATGCATTCTAGTGATAATGATACAACAGTATTATTAATTGAGTGTTGAATTTATAAAGGAGGATGCGAATATGTCTGATAAAATCACAATGTCTGCTGACAAGGCAATAGAGTGTTTGAAGCAGGGAAATCAGAAGTATGTTGAGACCAATGCAAATAATGGCAATGTTTCATCTGGCATAAGACTAAAAACTGCTGGTAAGGGGCAGGAGCCCTTTGCTGTAGTTGTTACCTGCTCTGACTCAAGAGTCATACCGGAAACTATTTTTTCTGCTGGTATAGGTGATATTTTTGTCATTAGGGTTGCGGGTAATGTAATCGATGATCATCAGCTCGGAAGCATAGAGTATGCAGCAAGTCATCTCGGTACCAGATTGATAGTCGTGTTGGGACACACAAATTGCGGAGCTATCGGAGCAGCTTTTCATCCGGATGATGATAACAAATATATCAGATTCATTCTCCATGAGATCAGATCAGCAATAGGGAACGAAACGGATCCTGATAAGGCGTGTATCCTTAATATAAAGCATAGTATTGCGGCTATTGAGGAAAGTCTGGAGATACAAAAAGAGGAGCATGAACATAGCTTAAGGGTTGTTGGAGCTATGTATCATATAGATACAGGTAAGGTGGATTTTCTGTAAAAATTATAGGGAGATTGTATTTTCGACAAAAATACTTGATTATATGAGGAGGCAGTATTATGTCAAAGATTTATAAAGGTGCATTGGGACTTATTGGAAACACTCCACTTGTTGAGGTGGTAAATATAGAAAAGGAGTTAGGTCTTGAAGCTACAATACTTGTAAAACTGGAATACCTTAATCCTACAGGCAGTGCAAAGGATAGAGCAGCCAAATCCATGATTGAGGATGCTGAGGAGAGAGGGATCCTCAAAAAAGGTGCCACAATCATCGAGCCTACATCTGGGAATACTGGTATAGGACTTGCGGCAATAGGTGCTATCAAGGGTTATCGTGTTATACTCACCATGCCTGATACTATGAGCAAGGAGAGGATAAATATAATTAAAGCTTATGGTGCAGAGGTTGTCCTGACTGAAGGAAGTAAAGGTATGCAGGGGGCAATAGATAAAGCCCATGCTCTTGCGAATGAAATACCTGGAAGTTTTATTCCATCTCAGTTTACAAATCCTGCCAATCCGGCGGCACATAAGGCAACTACCGGCCCTGAAATATGGAGAGATACGGACGGAAAGGTTGATATATTTATTGCAGGAGTTGGTTCTGGAGGTACTCTTACTGGTGTAGGAGAGTATCTCAAGGATCAAAATCCAAAGGTTAAGGTTGTAGCATTGGAGCCTGAGGACTCGCCAGTTTTATCTGAGGAAAGAAGTGGCGCTCATGGTATACAGGGTATAGGCGCAGGATTTGTTCCAGAAGCATTAAACGTACTCATATATGATGAGATTTACAAAGCATCAACTAAGGAAGCATATGAAACAGCCAAGCTTCTTGCTAAAAAAGAGGGGATTTCAGTAGGCATTTCATCCGGTGCTGCACTTAAAGGAGCTATAGATCTTGCCAGAAGGCCTGAAAATAAGGGGAAAGTAATAGTGGCACTATTACCGGATAGCGGAGATAGGTATTATTCAACAGCCTTATTTACAGAATAAATGTGATTAGTTAGTATAGTGAGGTGTAATTTAATTTCTATAAGGGAGTAGAAAACTATGACTGAAGAGGAAAAGAAGATCAGGCTTAGTCAGCTTGTGGACAGAATAAATGAGAGCTATGAAGAGGTGGATCTTTTAAATGCTCTTGGAAAGAGACGTTTGCCTGACAGAGATAGAATTATAGTCATTATCAAGGCCATAAGGAGACTTATGTTCCCTGGATATTTTGGACAGGTAGCATTTGAAAAGACATCATCTCATTATTTTGCAGGTGAGATGATCAGCTCTGTAATAGAGGAGCTCAAGAAGCAGGTAGTTATCGCTTTAAGATATGGAAAGGCAGATACTGGCTGTGTTGAGGACATTTATGAGCAGGCTGAGAGTATATGCTATAGCTTTGCGGAAAGATTTCCTGAAATACTTAGACTCCTGCTTACTGATGTAGATGCAGCGTTTTCTGGAGATCCTGCCTGTGGCAGTAAAGAGGCTGTTATCTTTTCATATCCAGGTTTTAATGCTATCTTTGTATATCGTATAGCACATGAGCTGTATCTTATGGATGTACCATTTATTCCTAGAATGATGACAGAGTATGCGCATTCACGAACCGGAATAGATATTAATCCTGGAGCCCAAATTGGTGAGTATTTCTTTATAGACCATGGAACCGGCGTCGTTGTCGGCGAGACGACTGAGATTGGTAATAATGTAAAGATTTATCAGGGTGTAACACTGGGTGCCTTGTCAACAAGAAAGGGACAGTTGCTCACTGGTGTAAAGAGACATCCGACTATCGGTGACAATGTTACTATTTACTCCAATGCGTCAATACTTGGTGGTGATACTGTTATAGGTGAGCACTCTACTATAGGAGGTAGTGCATTTATTACTGAGTCAGTACCGCCATATACAAGAGTAAGTATTAAAAATCCTGAGCTTACATTTAAGGGTAAGGATGATAATAGTAATGGCGGAAAGCTATATGAATAGTAAAAATAAGGCGCAAAGTGCGAAGCGGGCCGATATCGACTTTTGACACTCACGTCATATTATGTTTGATGTAATCCACCTATATTTGCTACAAGTTTATGTTGATTACTGTTGTTCAATATAGTTTTTAAGGTGTTGCCTGAAGGTAACATCTTATTTTTTTTGATTATATATGAACATAATAACTGCGGCACCGATGATAAGTATGTAACCAATAACACTATACATATCAGGAATGTCTCCAAAGATGAAAAATCCAAGGATTGCAGCCCATAAGACCTGTGTATAGTCATAAACAGATATCTCCTTTGATGGTGCATTGCTGTAAGCGGCCGTGACTGAGAACTGAGCAGCAGTAGCTGTAATTCCAGCCAAAAACAGCATACATAATTGGGTTATAGTCATAGGTTGATAATTGAATATTACGTAAGGTAAAACCGAAATACAGGAGAATAATGAAAAGACCAACACTATAGTGGTGCCTTTTTCTCCGTTCAAACCTGCTTTTCTAACTAAAGTATATGCAAGTCCGGCAGAAATGCCTCCGCATAGACCTGCAAGTGACCCTATAACATCCATATTGGCGGGAGATGGCTTTACAACAAAGAAACAGCCTATAAATGCCAGAGCAACAATTGCTATGTGCATAGGTCTAAGTTTCTCTTTTAATATGAAGTAAGAGAAAATCAAAACCATAAATGGCGCCATTTTGTTAAGAATCGATGCATTGGATAAGGTAAGATGATCGACAGCGTAAAAGTTACATATTATACCAATAGTGCCAAAAAAGGATCTTGCAAGTAGAGTGGGAATATTTTCTTTTTTAGGATGAAAGCCATTACCGCTTTTTACAATCATAAACAGGGCTACAAACACAGCTACCAGATTTCTGAAAAAACTCTTTTGTATACTGGGAACATCCCCTGACAATCTAACAAAAATATTCATTAAGTTAAAGAAAAATGCGGATAGGCATATAAACAGGATTGCTTTTGTCTTTTTTTCCATTGTAACCTCTTCCTTATATATAGTTAATGCTTGATGCTAAAACAGAAGTACTACATTTGTCGCATAAAGTGATGACTATTTTACAACAAATGTAGTTATTTTTCAGTATCAAGAGCCATAAAAACAATTGGATTTAATTAAATATCGGTATTTTTTAGTTGCTTTCATTACTCATTTGTGAATATTCTGTGATTTTTCGGTTTTTAACATTCAGTTAACATTTATTTAAAATTCAATCAAACAAATCTCCATATTATGAGGATACGTTAGAAACAAGAAATTTTAATTGCAAATAGGAGATAAATAGTATGAAGAAAAGTTCTATGGTCATTATGGGACTAATAGTAGTGGTTTTAGGTGTAGCTGTTTACAGAAAAGTAAGTTCGCGGGAAGCATTCGCACAGGGTGTATCTGCACCAATGGTTGAAGTTGTAAATCCTTCTTTATCAAGTATCAGTAGTGAGACATCATTACTTGGTACAGTTGAGAATAGTGATACAGTTTATGTTTATGCCAAGGCTGGTGGAGACGTAACATCACTCAATGTAGCAGCTGGTGATGTGGTTAAGGCTGGAGACCCGATCTGTACCATAGATACTAAGCAGGTGGCCAGCTCCAAGGCTTCTCTCGAGTCTGCACAGATCAACCTGCAGAAAGCTCAGCAGGATCTGGCAAGGATGCAGCCTCTTTATCAGACAGGAGACATTAGTGCTTCAAATTATGAGTCATATACCAATGCGGTAAAATCAGCGGAGGTCCAGTATGAATCAGCAAAAACAGCATATGATACCCAGCTTGAATACTCAAATATAACAGCAAAAATTGATGGAATAATCGAAATTGTAAATATCAAGGTCAATGACACAATAAGTTCAGGAAATCAGATATGTGTTATCACCGGACAGGGTAATAAAGAGGTCAAGTTCTCTGTAACAGAGAGAATAAGAGGCGGGTTAAATGTTGGTGATGAAATCAGAGTAGAGAAGGAAGGAAATAATTATAAAGGTCATATTACTGAGATCAGTACTATGGCAGAGGATTCCACAGGATTGTATACAGTTAAGGCGGACCTTGAAGAGGCAACTCCAGATGGTTCATCATCAGATATTTCAGCTCTTCCTACAGGTTCAAAAGTAAAGCTTTATGTTGTATCCAGTCACGCTGATGGAGTACTTACTATCCCTAAGGATTGTGTATATAGCGAAAGTGCAGGATCTTTTGTTTATGTAAGCAATGATCATGTGTTATCTAAGGTAAAGATCGTAACCGGCATTGAGGATGAGAATAATATCCAGGTTCTGAGTGGTGTGAATGCAGGCGACCAGATTGTATCCACATGGAGTTCAGAGCTTAGCGATGGAACGGTAGTACGTATAAAGGGTGAAAATGCCACTGATACAATTTCAGAAGCAGGGACTGGTGAAGAAAATACAGAAGCAGCAAATCAGTAATCAGGAGGCATAAAATGGGCATAACAAAATTAGTTTTAAAGAGGCCTGTTTCAGCGATTCTTGCTGTATTGTGCCTCGTAGTATTTGGTATACTTTCGATTTTTAATACAACACTTGAGTTGGCACCAGATATGGATATGTCAATGATGGTAGTACGAACAACATATACGGGAGCGAGTCCTGAAGATGTTGCAGAACTTGTTACCAAGCCGATAGAGGACAATCTTAGTGCTTTATCAGGACTGGATACTATCACATCAAAATCCAATGAAGGTTCATCCATGATCATGCTTTCCTATGATTATGGTACAGATATGGACAAAGCATATGATGATCTCAAGAAAAAGGTAGATGCGGTTACAAAGGATCTGCCGAGCGGATGTAAAACACCTACTATTATTGAGATGAATCTTAACTCAAGTACAGATATGACTCTTATGATACAGAATGAGAAGGAGTCAGCTAATCTTTATAATTATGTAGAAAACAAGATATCTCCAGAGTTTGAAAAAATCCCTGAGGTTGCTGAAGTTGATATAAAGGGTGGAAATAAGCAGTATATATCCATAGAGCTCAATGAAGAAAAAATGCTCCAGTATGGTGTGACCATGTCATCTATTGCTAACGATATCTCAGCGGCTGACTCTACTGTTCCGGCTGGAAGCACACTTGATGGCAGTCAGGAATTAAGTGTTTCAACTAGAATGAAATATGATTCGTTTGAGCTTTTGGGGGACATTCCTCTAACTACAGCCAATAAAAATGACATTGTATATCTGCAGGATGTTGCTACTGTAAATTATGCATCAGAAAAGAATGACAGTATAGCAAGATACGATGGACAGAATACAGTTACATTAGCGATATCAAAACAGCAGAGTGCATCATCTATGGATCTTTCCAACAAAGTTAAGGATACTATCGATGCTCTGACAAGAAAGGATCCAAATCTTTCCCTTACAGTAATCGACGATGCTGCAGAGTCAATTGTAGACTCTTTGACAGATGTAGTTACTACTCTGATACTTGCTATTATTATTTCGATGATAATAATCTTCCTGTTCTTTGGAGATATCAAGGCGTCACTTATTGTTGGTAGTTCTATCCCAACATCAATACTCGCAGCTCTCATTATGATGAGTGTTATGGGTTACTCTCTCAATATGATAACGCTGTCAGCATTAACACTTGGTGTAGGTATGATGGTAGATAACTCTATCGTAGTATTGGAGAGTTGTTTCCGTGTTACTGCAAAGTATGACAAGAAACCAGAATTAATCAAGTATGCACATGATGCTCTTGATGGTTCAGGAATTGTTGCGACATCAGTCGTTGCATCAACAGTAACCACCTGTGTTGTATTCCTTCCTCTAGGATTGCTTACAGGAATGGTGGGACAGATGTTTGGACCACTTGGTTTTACCATAGTGTTCTGTATGGTAGCGTCTCTTATTTCAGCAATAACTGTAGTACCTCTTTGTTACATGCTTTATAAGCCAGCAGAGAAGAAAAAGGCTCCTTTCAATCGCCCTGTGAAGAGCTTACAGGATGGTTATAGGGAGATAATGAAAAAGATCCTTCCTAAGAGAAAGACTGTAATGGTTACTTCTGTTCTTCTCCTTGTAGGATCACTCCTGCTTGCAAGTACATTAACAATCGAGCTTATGCCATCAGATGATCAGGGTGAAATTGCCATAACAGTAGATACAAGGCCTGGCACTGAGACGGCCAAGATTGAGCCTATCTTAAATGAAGTAGAGGATATTATTAAGAATGACTCCAATTTGGATCATTATCGTACAGAGTTTTCAGGCGGAAATGGTAACTCTAGTGCTACCATATCAGCTTCACTTAAAGATGACAGAATAATGAAAACCAAGGATGTTGTGAACAAGTGGAAGAAGGAGCTTGAAGACGTTACAAACTGTGATATTTCAGTAGAAATGTCATCATCAATGAGCATGATGAGCTCAACTGATAATAACTATGAGGTTATTATCCAGGGTGCAGATTATGATGAAGTAAAGACTGTGGTCAGTGATATAGTAACTCAGCTTGACGCACGTGATGATATAGCAAGAGTACACTCAAGTATTGAAAATTCATCACCTGTTGTGGAGGTAACAGTCGACGCTATCAAGGCTAGATCATATGGTCTTACAGCGGGTAATATTGGTAATACATTAAGATCAATACTCACAGGCTCAACAGTTACAAGTATAGCGGTTGATGGAGAGGACACAGATGTAAAGGTTGAGTATCCGGTTGATGAATATAATTCACTTTATGAGATCAAGAATATCCTGTTGAATGCTGGAAATGGTGGACAGGTTGTTCTTACTGATGTAGCAGATGTTCATTATGTAGACTCTCCTGCAGCAATTGAAAGAACTGATAAGCAATACAATGTAACAATTACCGCTGAGTATTCAGATAAGGCGACTAAGACATCTCCAAAGGAGATACTTAATGATGTTGTAAAGCCAAATCTTACAGGTACAGTAACAATTGGACAAAGTATGGCAACTAAAACACAGGCCAGTGAGCTTAGTAAACTGGGTATGGCATTGTTGGAAGCAGTATTCCTTGTATTTATAGTAATGGCATCACAGTTTGAATCTCCTAAGTATTCTTTGATGGTCATGACTACAATACCATTTTCTCTTATTGGTTCATTTACATTGCTTTGGCTTACAGATGTTTCCATAAGTATGGTATCAATGGTCGGTTTCCTGATGCTTATCGGTACTGCTGTTAATAACGGTATTTTGTATGTTGACACTGCTAACCAGTATAGAAGTACGATGGAGTTTGATGAAGCTCTTATAGAGGCAGGCGCCACACGAATGAGGCCTATCCTGATGACAACACTTACAACAGTTATTTCAATGGTGCCTATGGCAATGGCTCTGGGTAGTGCTGGATCAATGAATCAGGGTCTGGCTATTGTTAATATTGGTGGTCTTACAGCATCAACAATTCTTTGTCTGCTTATGCTGCCAGTTTATTACTCAGTAATGACTCCAAAGAGTAAGAGAGGTAAACCTGCAATTACATCAGAGTTTGACGAAGATGAAGTATAAGAGGATATTGAAATGAAAAGAAAATATATTAATGGAGTGCCAGTTTTACTGGCACTCATGATAATCAGTTCAAATGTAGCATGGGCTGAAAATGCCACAGTTGAAGTTAGCGCACATCAAACATCAATTGCACAGGCAAGATCCGATGAGGAATGGGCCAAGTTAAAGGACAATGTAGTTGAGTGGTCAGAGATAGAAGATCTTGTACACGAGTTTAATCCTACAGTATCAGACTTGTGGGTGACATTTAATCAAGATGATAAGGCTGGCAAATACAATACAAATTATGACAGTGTTTTATCTATGATCGATGATAATTATGAGAACTCCATAAATAGTGCCGCAACAGAAGTATTGGAGGCTCTTGCAGATCTGCAATATGCAACAAGTTACGAAGAGACAAGTATTGACAGACAGGCTCAGTCAACTGACAGAGCAGCGGCTCTATTATCTATTGAAAAAACTGAAAAATCGGTAACTGAGACTATACGCCAGAGCATAATATCGATGTATAAAGCTGAACTGCAGCATCAGATTGATCAGGCAACTGCAGTTTATGACGAAAGTTTATACAACTCTGCACTGACTAAACTTGGTGCTGGTATTATGACAGAGACAGATGTACTTACTGCAAAAGAAACGATGGAAAAGGCCAGGCTTACTCTTACTCAGGATGAAGATAATGCGTTAAAGAGTAAACAACTTATGAATATAAACTTAGGATATGAGAGAAACTCAGATGTAATGTATCCTGAGGTTCCAATGGTATCAGACGAAATGTTCATGGCAATCGATCCTAATGCAGATGCAGAAACTGCAATTGCAAATAACTACGCAATTAAAATTAATCAAAGAAAGCTTGAAGTCTCATCAGCAGATTCAAGCAAGAATTCTCTGAATGCCACAATAGAGTCTGAGCAGGAGAATGTAAGAGCTGATATCACTGGTAGATATAATACTTTAAAGCAGGCTAAAAATGCCTATGAGCAGGCAGTATTAAGTGAGTCAAATACTTTGAATGATCAGGCCAAGGTACAGCGTAATTTTGCGGCTGGAAATGCCAGTCAGAGAGAGCTTGAAAAAGCAGATTATCAGGCTCAGACTGCAAAATTAAATACACAGATCGCACAGTATAAGTATGCGTCATCATATTATGATTATACTGCAGCGGTGGCAGGTCTTGCCTCAGCTGATTAGTAAGAGGAACTTATAATGAACAGAACAAAAAGTTTTAGACGGGCAGTTTTGGTAATGAGTACAGCTATTTTGATTGAGTCATTTACTATTTCTTGTTTAGCAGAAGAAAGCACAGCATCGTATCAAACGGTTACTTTTGGGCCTGGAGCATCAGAGGATGCTAATGGAAATGCTCTTGTAGATGGTACTCAGAAAAACTATGATTTATACGATAATGTGATTGAGCTTTATGAAATACCGGAACTGATAGAAAAGTATGGTAAACTTGCCAGATCACAGGATGCTCAGATCTCTACATATACTAATGCATATGACGATGTTAATGATGCATATTCCAGTTCATATCAGGAAATCAAAGATAATTATGATGATATGATCGATGAGCTTGAGGAGCAGTATGATGACGCTGAGGACAAAGATACAAAAGCATCTATTAAGGCGGAGATTACATCTCTAAAAAAACAAAAAAGGCATGACTTACAGGAGGTTCAGGATGCTAAGGATGATGTAAATGACCAGGAGACAAGTCGTATAAACTCAATCAAAAGGAATCTGTATAATTCAAAAAAGACAGTTGCTAATACATATCAGGGTCTGATTTTTGACTATAAAAATCTGGAGTGCAATAAAGCTGCAGCCGAGAAATCTGTTGAGTTATATGAAACTGAGTATGCTAAAGTACAGACTCAGTTTGCAACCGGTGGTGCTACAGCAGCAAATGTTCAGGACGCAAAACTCAAGCTGGAGAGTGCTGAAAACAATCTTGAAAGTGTTATAAACACTATGGATTCACTAAAAAGGACTATCGGTATAGGACTTGGATGGAGTCTTGAGAACTACAAGGAGATAACATTCGCACAAATACCAGATTATCAACTTAACTATGCTGATACAAGGGATTTGGAGACTGATATACAGTTGGCGTATCAGCAAAATTATGCCATGGGTCAGGCGTACAGTATAAAAGATGCAGATTTTACAGCCTGGGATCACAAGTCAATTACAATCGATAAAACACAGAAACAGATCCAAATTGCCATGGAAAGTCTGTTAAATACTGTTAGAGAAAGGCAGCAGGCGTTGGAAGCAGCTCAGACCTCACTCCAGCTGGCATATAAAAATCAGAGCACTGCTGATATTAAACTGGCGTCTGGTTTGGTAAGTAGATCTGAGTATATAACGTTGCAGCAAAATTTTATCAATAAAAATAATACTGCAGAAGTGGCAAAACTTGAGTATCAGAGGGCTGTGTTCAACTATGAGCAGGCTGTTACAAAGGGGATTTTGTCATTGGGAAATTAAAAATTTAAAAATATACTAGTTAAATAATAAATAGTGTCGATAATAGAATTGTGAGCGAAAGGCAATTGTTGCTTTGTTTATTAATGGAGGTATTGAGTTATGAAAAGAGTTCTCGCAGTTCTTTTATCGTCAGCAGTAACGGCATCTTCTATCATCAGTGGCCCGCAGTGTGCTTTGGCAGCTACAAATATCCGTGTAGACAATATAAACATAGGTATTGGGTCGGTATTTGGCAGTGCAGATGAGGAGTCATCAGGTGTTATCCAGAGCTTTTTTAAAGCTTTATTTGGGTTGGATCAAGGTGCTGTGGACGCCTTTATAGAAGATAAGACTAAAGAGGATGACAGTGATAAGGCAGAAAAGACTGCAATCAATGAAAGTGATAAGGATAAAGTTTATCAGGTAGCGTTGTTACAGTCATTAACTTTGGGACAATATGACGGTGTTATAACAGTTGAAGAATTAAAAAAACATGGTGATATTGGTATCGGTACCTATGAGGGTGTCAATGGTGAAATGATTTACCTGGATGGAGAGATGTACCAGGCTTTGGGTGATGGATCCGTAGTAATAGCTGATGAATCAGAAACGGTTCCTTTTGCGACAGTAGCCTACTTTGATAAAGATGATGAAGTGAAGGACGTTAAAGTTGAGTCTCTTGACGAAATGAAAGAGAAGTTGAACAAGATTGTCAAAGATAATGGCAGCAATCAGTTTTATTTCATTAAGGCCGAGGGTACTTACGAGGACATGCAGGTACGTAGTGAGTTAAAGCAGGAAAAGCCATATAAGACTCTTGATGAGGCTTTAAAGACTGATCAGAGAGAGTTTGAATATAAGGATGTGGATGGCACATTGGTCGCTATCTATTTCCCTGAATATTTCAGTACGCTAAATACACCAGGATGGCACTTCCATTTCATATCTGATGATAAATCGATGGGTGGACATGTACTGGACCTCAGTAACTTTGAGGGAGACATCAAGGTCAGTGAGATGAATCAGTTTGAGATGTATTGTCCTGATACGGATACCTTTAACGATGAGGATCTTTCTGTAGATCAATCAGAAAGAATAAAGTCTGTTGAGCAGGATAAACAGCAGTAAAAGGCAATTTTAAATATTTGATACACACATTTCAATACATTAAAAGAATCGGCATGGTGATAACTGTCATCATGCCGATTCTTGATTTTTGTTTTGATGTGCATCCTCTTTATGATCTATATAGTCAAAGAAGGATGGAAATTTCTCTCCATTGTTTATGCGCTCAATCAGATCATTTAGATCTGTACCATGTATACGCAGACTTTCCAGAAGCTGTTTGGCAGTAAGGTAATCATTGCGATGTCCCTCAAATACATGAAACTGCCTGGCTCTTGTTTTATCAAACTGTTTAGTGTCTGTTTTGTATACAATCTCTGCCAGGGATTTGGCATCATCTAAGGCGTTATGACGATCACGCACGGAACAATCACAAATAAAGGATGTGTTTTCAACGGATGTCACAGCCTTGGCCCCAAGCTTATTACATATCTCGGGAGCTATATCAACAAATAGTTTAAGTATGTCACGCTCATCTCTGGGTATCTGATAAAAATCACAGTTCCAGATCATCATAGATATATCACTTCCGCCCCATGTGAAAATTTTTGTGATATTGTTCTGTTTTACAAAATCTCTGAAAGCTCCATATACTTTAGGGAAACCATCGGCCTTGTCGATCACTGACTGAGGTATATTAGTTAATCTCTGGATATGCCAATAAACCTTTCCATTATTCTTTTTGGGTCTGCAAAAAGACTGGAAAGGTTTTTTAGTTGGTACTGATTTTCTATTTTTACATGGGACAACAGCTATATCTATCAGACTGTAATCAAAGCTGCCGTCGGCTTGTTTTAGTGAATTGAACTCAGCGTCAAAAAAACCTATCATTATAACTCTCCTGATTTTTTACGCTTTATAATAACACTCATTATATGTAATAAACAATGTTATTATTGTCCAATTTTTTTACAAGGATGTGTTTCTGTATTTGGGACATTAATCATTGTATGCTTTTAGTTGATTCTTTCCTCCATTCTTTGCGGCATAGAGACGTGAATCTGCATTCCTGTAAAGGTCCCATAAATTTGAAATATTTTCGCTTTTTGAGTCTGCTATACCTATACTTATTGTAAGAGAAGACTTATGGCCATCTATGTAAACTACATCGTTGATCAGATATTCTGTCTGATCAAGCATATTTCCCATGTCTTCTATACGAAGATTAATATCGGCCAGTCTATCAGCCATTATATAGTTATGAAAAGAGGATCTTTACAATTAAAAGTTGAGCGATTATACGGAAATGTTTTTTTTACAGAATGAAGGTTGAGTGATTATACGGAAAAGATGAGCAAAAATACGGAAACTTGAAAAAATATACGGTAATTATACTAAGAAGTCAGGAGATTTAGTAGATATTTGGGAGTAAGAAAAGGGATAAAATGGAAAAAACGTAAATTCACTTACCTTTTAAAATTTCGTTTTTTTACTCAACTTTCATAATATGGACAAAAAACAACCCACCAAAGGTGGGTTGATAATTGAGTGAATTATCTATTTAGCTTTTTTATGCTATTGAGTCAAATACTTTACCTAAGCCGGTATCATCGGAAAGACTTTTTGCCGCAGAACGATCAACAGGATACGCAATTTTTGTAGATGTTTCTCCTCCTGATACATAAGTAGTACCACACTCAGGGCAAACAGCGGTTTTGATCCTGACTGAGGCTTGCAGAACTTTTCCATCAGACTCCTCAGCTTTTTCATATGCATTAGTCACATGTTCCTGCTCATGTGCGCGTACCTTGGAAGGGGCGTCACTAACAGAAATATGTGATGCAGATTTAAAGGAAACATCCATCTCATTGGATCCGTCCTGATATTTACGATTTTTACAGGTTTGACACTCAGAAGGAGAACTAACCTTGCCGGTACTTACAGTATCGGCACCCACTTTACTGGTATTTTGTCCAAATCCAGACTGAAGTTGTCTGTAATTTAGATACCCTTGAGATCCGCCATAATATGACTGAAAGTATCTTTCATATGGATTGCTGTCTGAGGCCTCAGAACCGATGGCTCCGATAGGGTTAACTGACATAGCTCCTCCTTTCCTAAAATCTGTTATTGCCTATATATCATCAATAATTGCTTTAAGAAAATGCTTTTAAAACAACAGTGTAAACTTAGGTTAATTATAACATGGTATCTCCTGTGGTTGTAAAGCATATTCTCACATAAAGTACAAAAAAATTAATCGTTTTTATAATAAAGTTAACAAGTAACTCATATATTTTATAAAAATTTTGTGATAACACGTATAAAATGCGTTATGATAGCAGTATGTTTACCGGTTTAGTAGTCTGGTATTGAGAGTTATTATATAAGGGAGTTTTAGTCATGAAAAAAACATTTGCAATTTTAGGTTGTGGATTTCTGGGTGGTATCGTAGCGGAGGCTTATAAAAAAGGTTTACTTGAGGGATACGAGCTTATCGGCGTTATGAGCCGTAGCAAAGAAAAAGCTGAGAAGATTGCGGGAGATAGTATAAGGATATGTAATTCAGATGAGGAGCTTCTTTCGTTACATCCTGATTATATAGTTGAGACAGCGTCAGTAAAGGCACTCAAAGATATAGCGGTTAATGCATTAAGACAAGGAATCAGTATCGTTCCATTATCAATTGGTGCGTTTGCGGACAAGACATTCTACAAAGACGCTCAGGCTGCAGCAATAGAAGGCGGAGCTAAAATACATATTCCATCTGGTGCAGTAGGAGGATTTGATGTCATGCAGACAGTTGCCCTCATGGCAGAGGCTCATGGGGGAGCTTTAACTGCAGAAATATCAACGCATAAAGGGCCAAAATCTCTGATGAATACCCCATTGTTTAGTGAAGAATTGATGACAGATACACATGAACGTAAAGTTTTTGACGGTAAAGCAGCGGAGGCGATCCAATTACTGCCTACAAAGGTGAATGTAGCTGTGGCAAGTGCTTTGGCCTCAGCCGGACCTGACGAAACCGGTACAAAGATTACTAGTGTCCCGGAATTTGTGGGAGATGATCACTGTATTACTATCACTACAGAGGGAATCAAAGCCGTTGTAGACATATATTCTGCTACAAGTGCTATCGCTGGTTGGAGTGTGGTGGCACTTATGAGAAATCTGGTTTCACCAGTTGTATTTTATTGATTGAAATCAATATGACAGATGGTACTAAATATGCAGTTTTTAGCCAATGACAGGCGGAAGGATTAATTTTAAAATGAATAGATATAAAAAACTTGTGGAAGTTGGCCCTGTTGGACTGATGCCATGGGCAGAGAAAGAACTTGAAAAATATACAGAAGAGATTGTGAGATACGATACTTTACCGGAAAATAATGAGGAAATTATTGCGAGAATAGGGGACGCTGACGCTGTCCTTGTAAGAACTCAGCCAAGGATTGATAAAGAGGTTCTTGGGGCAGCACCAAATTTAAAATATGTCGGGATGTGTTGCAGCTTATATTCCAAGGAAAGTGCAAACGTAGATATTGATTTCGCAGAGAAACATGATATTAAGGTATTTGGTATAAGGGATTATGGAGATAAGGGTGTAGTGGAGTATGTTCTTTATCAGCTTATCCGTATACTGCATGGATATGGCTATCCTATGTGGAGAGAGAAACCAATTGAATTAACTGGATTAAAAGTTGGGATGGTAGGTCTTGGTGCATCAGGAGGTATGACGGCAGATGCATTAAAATTTATGGGGGCTGATGTTTCTTACTATGCACGGGCAGTAAAGCCGGAACGGGAATCACAGGGGATGCACTATAAAGAGCTCAAGGATCTGCTTAAAGAATCAGAGGTTGTTATTACAGCCCTAAACAAAAATGTCATTTTGCTGCATGAGGATGAGTTTGCTGCTTTAGGCAACAATAAGATAATGATCAATACGTCCATAGCACCGGCTGCTGATATGGATATATTACAAAAATGGGTAGAGGATAAAAATAATATTTTTTGCAGCGATACGTGGGATGGAATTGGTCCTATGGATGAGATGCATAAAGGTTTGCCAAATGTAATATGCACAAATGCATCTGCTGGTATGACACAGCAGGGATATGACCTTATGAGCAAAAAGGTTTTAGATAATATTAAAAGATCGCTTTTATAAATAGCATGGCTAAAAATTTTTTAAATAATTAATACTTCATAATTTACTTGCAAAATGTCTGATACATGGTAACATGAATATAGATTGTACGCAATCTAATTAAGATTGTAGCTCAGAGTAATTTGTAAACGTGAAAAAATTTATTGAATTTGGAGGTTCACATGTACGATTATGACGTATTATTTATTGGTAGTGGACATGCTGCATGGCACGGAGCATTAAAGCTTGTTAAAGCAGGAAAAAAAGTAGGGTTTGTGGATGGAGATCTTATTGGAGGAACCTGTACAAACTATGGATGTGATGCCAAAATCCTATTGGATGCACCATTTGTATTTGTAAATGGATTAAAGAGATATAAGGGTATTGGCGTTAACTCTACTCCTGAGATTAACTGGTCTGAACTTATGAATTATAAAAAGCAGGTTATTGATCCGTTGCCTGGTGCATTAGAGCAAGGTATTTTTGGAAAGGCTGGTATGCCTGTTATTCATGAGATGGGCAAATTTGTTGATGCTCACACAATTCAGGCGGGGGATCAGACAGTTACAGCAGAGAACATTGTAATATGTACTGGCGAGCATCCTGTAAAAAGGGACATTCCTGGTAAAGAATATATTTATGACAGCAGAGAGTTTTTGGATCTTGAGACGTTCCCAAAGAGAATCGCATTTATTGGTGCCGGTATCATCGCAATGGAATTTGCATCAATGGCTATTGAGTTAGGTTCAGAGGTTACTGTTATACACCGTAATGACAGAGCTCTCAAGATGTATCCCAAGGACTATGTAGACATTGTTGTAAATAAGATGAGGGATGAGGGAGTAAAATTTGACTTTAATGAATCTGTAAAGCAGATAGAAAAGGTCAATGATGCATATCTACTTACATATGAGAGTGGTAAGACCATCACTGTTGATTATGTTTTAGAGGCAACTGGACGTGAGCCAAATGTAGAGGGTCTTGATCTGGATAAAGCTGGAGTGGAGTATAGCAGAAAAGGAATTAATGTTAACGAATACCTCCAGACCAATGTTCCAAATATTTATGCTTCAGGTGATGTAATTGATAAAAAGATTCCAAAGCTCACACCTACAGCAAGCTTTGAGTCAAATTATGTAGCTGACCATATCCTGGATAACAGCACTGCACCAATTAGTTACCCGGTTGTTCCTAATTTGGTATTTACTTTACCACGTATTGCTCAGGTAGGGGTATCTGTAGATGCAGCAAAGCAGGATACAGAGCACTATGATGTAGTATCCATACCATACGGAAAGACTTTTTTATTCCAGGCTAAAAATGAAATTAATGCAGATTTTACATTTGTGTTTGATAAGGAACATAATCTTGTAGGTGCTGCCTTTATTTCTGATGATGCTGGTATGTTTGTGGATATTATCACGTTGATAATAAATAAGAAATTAACTGCATCAGAATTAAATCAAATGATATTTGCATTCCCTACAGAGAGCTATGGACTTTTATCTATGATTACGGGATTGCTTAAATAATGAGGATAGTATAAACATAATAAAATAATTATAAAATCCATTAAAAAATAGTGCGCAAAGCAAAATATTGTGCTATCATAAGAGCATAGATACAATATATAGAACTTGTTGACGCACTGTGACCAATACAATGGCGGTGCCCGTGATCAGATCCGTATAGCTTTTCTTCCCCTCCCCACTAAAGAAAAGTGTTGCGGATCTTTTTTTATACAGTGGTTTTATTGCTATTATAGAAATGGTAAAAGCAAATGAAATTTTGATTCCGAACAGCCCTTAAGGTAACCTTTGTCTAAAAGCTTGCCAAAGATAGAAAAAGCGTCAGGGATTTTGTTCCCTGACGCCATTTTTATATAAAAATTGATAACTAGTTTTTTAGGCTGTTGTGGATGCAGTTGTTGCCATTTCAGCAGGCTGCTGTGCAGCAGTAACAGCTGTAGCAGTAGCACCATCGGCAGATGTGATTTCAACCATGTCACCTACTGCAAAGCTACTTGTGAGTGAACTGTCTACTGTAAATGTCATTGTTGTAGAACCACCCATGCCACCAGCGCCCTGTGCGCCTGCGGCTAATGTCTCGCCAGAAGCATCTGTTGGAAGTGCAGGTGGAGTCTCAGTCTCACCAGAAGCGTTAGTTGGAGCTGCAGGTGGAGTCTCGGTCTCGCCGGAAGCATTAGTTGGGAGTGTACCATCAGCAGACATGCTCTCACCTGGCTTGCCCATGCCCATACCACCGTGACCCATTGTTTCGATAGTGATTGAACCACTTTCGATGGCAGTGATCTTACCCATGTACATACCATTATTCATAGGTGGCTGACCGGCCTCAGTTGTTGTTGTTGTTGTTTCATCTGCAAAAGATGCAATTGCACCAACAGAAGCGATGCCTAAAACTGTGCAAAGACCTAAAACAGCAATTCTTTTTTTAATAGTATTCTTTTTCATTATTTTCACCTCATTTGTGTTTTCAGCTTTTTGAGATTTATATTTGCGGTAAGCTGAATTATTTTAATTATCAATTTTGTTTCCCTTAGGAACGTCATTACTATATGATACGAAGCTGTAATGAAGCTGAAAAAATCAAAAAAATCATTAAAGATCAAATTTTTTTTGAAAGTTGAGTGAATTTGCGGGAAAGTTGAGAGATTGTACGGAGAGGTGAGTGAATTTACGGTAATTATGCGTTTGATTTGTACAATATTAAGGGAAAGTGGCCTATATACAACTGATTTTATTGCTGTGGAGGCTGTAAACATTAGCATTCCGTACAATCACTCACACTTTAGTCTATATAATATGATGTGAGTGTCAAAAGTCGATATCGGACCGCTTCGCGCTTTGCGCTTCTGGGAACACCAGCCCATTGGAATTCGCTTCGCGAGGGCTGGTGCTATATGCCAGATTCCTGCGGAATCTGCCACGAGGCTCGCGTTCCTCCCACATTCCGCACTCTCAGGCCGCAAAAAGCGTCCTTACGTGCTCTCTGGGAACGTCAGCCCATTAGAATACGCTCCGCGAGGGCTGACGCTACATGGCAGATTCTTTGAATCTGCCACCAGTCATGTGGGGCGTGTCATGAAGTCTATCTCCCACTTTTGTGCAAGCACACGTGGGAGAAGACTTATGACACTAATATCATAATATTAGTCTTTGATTGTCTGGGGATTTTATAATCTAAAATTCAGACAAACATAACCATAAGTTATTATGAAACGGTATAATACCACAAATAACATAACTATATGGCATAATATATGTTTTTGACGCTAAAAAAAGGTTAAAAATTATTGTAAATCACGAAATATTAATCGTCTGTTGAATGCATAAATTTAAAGTATTAAAGTACCCTTAAGTGTAAAAGTTTTTAAGGGAGGGCTTGAAACATGAATAGCTTAATAATTTTACTTATAGCAGGCGTTGCTCTTTTGGGAGGTTATTTACTATATGGAAGATACCTTGCAAAAACATGGGGCATTGATGAAAATGCTATCACTCCTGCTACAAAATACGAAGATGGAGAGGATTATGTTCCATCATCAAAGCTTACTGTATTTGCTCATCAGTTTTCATCAATAGCAGGAGCAGGACCAGTACAGGGACCTATTCTTGCGGCGGCATTTGGTTGGGTACCTTGTCTTTTATGGCTCCTTTTTGGAGGTATCTTTTTTGGAGCAGTTCAGGATTTTGGTGCAATGTATGCCTCAGTAAAAAATGATGGTAAGTCTATCGGTATGATCATTGAAAAATATATCGGTAAGGCAGGAAGACGTTTCTTCTCATTATTCTGTTGGCTTTTTACATTACTTGTAATTGCTGCCTTTACATCAATGGTATCAAGTACATTTAATGGCTTTACAAAAGCTGCAGATGGAACTACAGCGCAGAACTTTAATGGTGCCGCAGCAGCTACTATTTCTATGTTATTTATCTTTGTAGCAATGGCATTTGGCGTTGTTGAGAAGCGTTTTAAGAATATGAAGGAAGGTGTAAGAGTAGCAATTGCTTTATTACTCCTTGTAGGTATGTTTGCAGTTGGTATGGTGGCACCTATATATCTTACAGCTCCACAGTGGAATTACGTGATCATGGCTTATCTTTTTGCTGCTTCAGTAATGCCAATGTGGCTTCTTATGCAGCCAAGAGATTACCTTACAACATTTATGCTCCTTGGCATGATCATCGGAGCAGTGCTCGGCCTTGTGGTAGCTCATCCAGAAATGAAGCTCAATACATTTAATGGATTTGTCTTAACAGCCGCAAATGGTTCACATAGTTATATTTTCCCAACTTTGTTTGTTACCATTGCATGTGGTGCTGTATCAGGTTTCCATAGTCTTGTATCATCAGGTACATCATCAAAGACAGTAAAGAATGAAAAAGATATGCTGTTTGTAGGTTATGGCGCAATGGTGGTTGAGACACTCCTTGGAGTATGTTCACTTTTGGTTTGTGGCGCTGTTGCTGTAAATGGAGCAGTTCCTGCTGACCTTACACCGTTCCAGATCTTCTCACAGGGTGTAGCAGGTTTTCTGGAGACATTTGGAGTTCCAAATAGTGTTGCTAATGTATTTATGACAATGTGTGTATCAGCTCTTGCACTTACTTCACTTGATTCGGTTGCAAGAATCGGAAGAATGTCTTTCCAGGAGCTTTTTGCAAGTGATGAGACAGATAAGGCAAAGATTCCAGCATGGCAGAAGCTTTGCTTAAATCAGTATTTTGCTACAGCTATAACACTTTTCTTTGGTTATCTCCTTTGTCTTGGTGGATACGCTAACGTATGGGCCCTTTTCGGTTCAGCAAATCAGATGCTTGCTGCACTTGTACTTATCGGTGTCGCAGTATTCCTTAAAGCTACAGGACGTAAGAGCGCAATGCTTTATGCACCTATGCTCATTATGCTTACAGTAACATTTTCAGCAATTGTTCTTAATATAATAGGTAATGTTAAGGCACTTGCTGCCGGAACAGGAACATTCCTTGTAAATGGATTACAGCTTATAGTTGCAGCATTCCTCATCGTACTTGGAATACTTGTTGCAGTTACATGTATTAAAAAGCTTGTAGATACCAGAGCAGAAGATAAAGTTAAAGAAAAAAAGGTTGCAGTTGCTTAATTAATAATCTGCAATAATATTTTTATATCATATAAAATTTGATTCTCTGAGAAGAGGCCAAAGTATCGGTACCGCTGAGTTAGACATTTTAGTCAAATGATTAGCGGTCTGTACCGGATGGTCTCTTCTCTTATTTTTTTCCAATAAACAGATAATTTATGATAATATAAAAAAACTGTGTATTAGTACACATAGTTTTAGCGTTCGTAGTGATTACAGCCTATGAGCCTATTCTTAAATTTATTGTGATTTAGAAGGAGGATCTGACTGGAAAATGGTAGTTGATTTATTGGATAAGATTGATAGGATCATGTATTACCCCGTGCTTATTATAGTTATGGCTTTAGCAGGTATGTATTTTACAATGCTTACCAAGGGAGTGCAGATAAGGCTGTTTCCTGAGTCCTTGAGGTTGTTAATGGAGCCGCCTGTTGATAGTAAGCATGTGTCTTCACTTCAGGCTATGCTGGTGTCTACTGCCTCAAGAGTTGGTACTGGTAATATTATTGGAGTTTCTACAGCAATTTGTCTCGGAGGACCAGGCGCATGTTTCTGGATGTGGATCATGTGTATCATTGGTGCTTCATCTGCGTTTATAGAGAGTACACTTGCTCAAATATATAAAAGACGCGATAGTAAGGGCGCTTCTTATGGTGGACCTGCATATTATATAGAAAAGGCCATACATGCACCACTACTTGCGGCTTTGTTTTGCGTATTCCTCATTGCGACCTATGCTTTCGGATTTAATCTATTATGTTCATATAATCTGCAGTCAACATTTGCCGCATATTCATTTTATGATCAGCATAGTACACCACTTATAGCAGGCTTTATTCTTGCGGCCTTTACCGGCTATTGTCTCATGGGAGGCGGTCAGAGGATAGTAAAGCTTACTAGTCTTATCGTACCGTTTATGGGTATATCATATGTGGCAGTATCCCTTATTGTTATTTTATTCAATATAACATCTTTACCATCTGTATTTGGACAGATTTTCAGCGATGCATTTAATTTTAAAGCAATATTTGGCGGAATATCAGGTTCATGTATGGTTTATGGTATAAAGCGAGGATTGTATTCTAATGAGGCAGGTGTAGGTTCTGCGCCGAATGCTTCTGCCTCTGCCAAGGTGTCCCACCCTGTTAAGCAGGGACTCGTCCAGACATTATCAGTATATATAGACACCCTACTGCTTTGTACGGCTACTGCAATTATGTGCCTTGCAACAGGTGTTGAGAGGAGTGAGTCTGTATCAGGTGCCTTATATGTCCAGAATGCTATATCCACAGTATTTGGCAGGGTTGGACCTGTATTCATTACCATTGCTATGGTACTGTTTGCATTCACAACTATACTTGGTAATTTGTATTATGTTAAAAATGCATTGATATACCTCAACAATAAACAGGAGCCGTCTCGAAAATTCATGAGGTTTTTTAACATTCTGTGCGTTATTGTGGTACTCGTTGGAGCTATGACCCCTATGAATGCAGCATGGGCGCTTGCGGATATCACTATGGGCTGTATGACTCTTATCAATTTGCCGGCATGTATGATACTTGGTAAAACTGCGATGGGTGCACTCAGAGACTATGAGAGGCAAAAGGCTGCAGGAGAGGATCCTGTATTTGTTGCCAGAAACATTGGCATACCAGAGGATGAGCTTGATTTCTGGAAGTGAGGTCTTATATGGCCTCACTTTTATTGTGCCTTATTTCTGTATTCTTTTGGCGTCATGCCGAAAGTGGATCTAAATAAACGATGAAAATAGCTGGTATTTTCATATCCTATTACTATTGATATGTCAACGGTGGACAAACTGGTATTACTAAGCAGATAAGCTGCCATTTTCATACGTTTTTGTATAAGAAGGTCTTTGAAAGTAGCGCCGGTATTTTTCTTGATGATTCTACCCATGGTGTAAATATCAACGTTGTTTGCCTGGATAAAGTCGGAAAGGGCGGCGCCTTTATAATCGGTCTCTATATAATTTAACAATTTAATAATGAGATTTTGCTCATATGAGTTTTCGGGTACACGGATATTTCTAGCCTGTTCCACAAGATGGTCAAAAAGCAGTGTCATACTCTGCTGAGCAAGATTTCGTGTATAAGACGGATTATTGAGCATTATCCAAATGAGATTTTCCATAAGATTTTGGACGGGCAGCATATTACTAACAGGAAAATACAGATAGTTTCCACCCATATCTTTATCAGTAAGACAACTAATGAGAAAGTCTCTGAGAGGATTATTTTCAGTTGACAATTTAGGCAGCACGTCATCAAAAAACTGAGGACGTATCATAAAGTTTACAGCAATGTCATCCTTGCCGGCTGGCAGTATCTCCTGAGTGGCATGCTGATTCATAAAAAGCAGGTCACCCTCCATTAGTGTTATAGGCTGATCATCAATCAAGTGTCTGGTACTACCCTGACACATATATACAAATTCTATGTAATTATGCGAATGCTTAGGGAAATGTACAAATCTGGTATGAGGGCGAATGTCTATGAGTTTTCCATTATCAAGTACTTTGGCATAATCTATTACTGTATTTTTTTCGTCTTTATCAGGAGCGTAATAGAGTGAACGGTCTATACTTTTGTGACCATTTAATAACTCTTTTTCTTCATGGGTAAGCACAGATAATCTATTAATCAAATCGGTATTCATCTAATATTTCTCGCAGATCATTATAGGTATTTAGTTTGACGGTAAGCTACATAAAATAATATATCTCATTAATGTAATAAACGCAAATAAGGACGTAAATTGTCTCAAAAACAGACCTGTTAGCGCAAATTAGAACGGTTTAAAATCTAAAACAGAAAAGAGCTTAAAGTAAATTGCAAAGATTTAAGGTCAGTGATTGTCCTGATTAGGACGATGCATATTTAAGGAGATAAGAGATGACAGTAAAAGAGAGATTTGTTGCGGCAAAAGAAAGATATGGTGCTGTAGGTGTTGATGTAGATAGAGCAATTGATGACGTAGAGAAAATAACATTATCAATGCACTGTTGGCAGGGAGATGATGTTGTTGGTTTTGATCAGAAAGGACCGCTCTCTGGAGGCATACAGACAACTGGAAACTATCCATATCGTGCGCGGACACCTGAGGAGCTTTTTATGGATATTGAAAAGGTGTTAAGTTATGTGCCTGGTAAACATCATAAGTTAAATCTACATGCCAGTTACGCAATATTTGAAGGAAACGAGTGGGTAGATAGAAATAAAATTGAACCTGAACATTTTGCAAAATGGGCTGAACTGGCAAAGAAAAATGGTTTGGGACTTGATTTTAATCCAACATTTTTTAGTCATCCACTTGCAGAAAGTGCCACTTTATCATCTGAAAATGATGAGGTACGTGAATTCTGGATACAGCATGGAATTCAGTCAATCAAAATATCTGAGTATCTGGCAAGTGAGACAGGTCAGCCGTGTCTCATGAATATCTGGATACCAGATGGTTTTAAGGACATACCTGCAGATCGTAAGGGACCAAGGGCAAGACTCAAGGACTCATTGGACAGGATCCTTGCTACACCTTATGACCATGACAAAGTAAAGGTATCTGTAGAGTCAAAAGTATTTGGTATTGGCATGGAGTCCATGACAGTGGGCTCTCATGAGTTTTACATGAATTATGCAGCTAAAAATGGAATTTACTGTCTGATAGATACGGGTCATTTCCATCCAACAGAAAATGTTGCAGATAAGTTATCATCAATGCTTCTCTTTAATGATAAGGTCGCACTTCATGTTTCAAGACCTGTACGATGGGATTCAGATCATGTTGTTCTTTTTAATGATGATCTGAGAGAGCTTGCTGAAGAAATAGTCAGAAATGATCCAAGTCGTTTCTTTATTGGTATGGATTATTTTGACGCATCTATCAATCGTGTATCGGCATGGACCAATGGCATGAGAAATATGGAAAAAGCTCTCCTCTATGCGTGTCTGACACCTAATGACAAGTTAAAGGAATTACAGGATAAACGCAATTTTACAGAGCTCATGAGCTTACGTGAAAGGGTCAAGACATTACCTTTTGGAGATATATGGGACTATTACTGCGAGAAACAGGGCGTACTCACAGAGGATGAATGGTTTGAGGATTGCAAGAAGTATGGGGATAATGTGCTGTCTAAGAGAGCATGACAAATGGCAGAAACTCTGAATAATCAATAGACGAGATAATAATACGGGAGAGAGTTGGAATAATGAAGGTGCTTGAATCAAAATTATTAAAGAGTTTTACAAGGATGTGTCAGGATGGATTTGATCAGGGCTGGCATGAAAGAAATGGAGGTAACCTGAGCTATAGATTAAAGGATGAGGAAGTGTCTGAGTTAAAAGATGATTTTTCTTATGATAAAGAGTGGGTTGAACTCGGCACAGAAGTGCCAGAACTTAGGAATCTATATTTTATGGTAACCGGTTCAGGTAAGTATATGCGTAATATGCAGTCAGATCCTGCATCAAATCTCTGCATCATACGACTAGATGACACAGGTACTAGCTATCAGATCGTGTGGGGACTTGTAGATGGAGGTAAGCCAACCTCTGAATTGCCAACCCATCTCATGAATCTTGAGGTTGTAAAGAAGAGAGATGAAAACATAAGAGTTGTATATCATTGCCATCCTACCAATGTAATTGCGCTTACATATGTTTTGCCGCTTAATGACAGAGTGTTTACAAGAGAGATTTTTGAGATGGCAACAGAGTGTCCGGTTGTCTTTCCAAAGGGAATTGGTGTTATTCCATGGCTCCTTTGTGGAGGAAGGCTGATCGGTGAGGCAACAGCCAAAGTTATGGAGACAAAGGATGTAGCCATATGGGCACATCATGGAGCATTTGCGTGCGGAACGGATTTTGACATTACCTTTGGTCTCATGCATACGGTTGAGAAAGCAGCCGAGGTCCTCGTCAAGGTAATGTCTATTACTAATCGCAAAATGAATACCATCAGGCCTGACCAGTTTAGAGAGCTTAATGAGCCATTTGGAATCGAAATAGATGAGCAGTTTCTCTATGAAAAGAAGACGGATATTATTGGTGAAATCCCAGAAGATTGATGTAACTTCATATATATGTTCAGTAGTGCACCCGTCCACAAAGCTAGTGGACGGGTTTTTTAGAAAAAATATGAGGGATGGATAACTATGGATAAGATGACAGACACAAAATATTTCCTTGCAATAGACATAGGAGCATCAAGTGGCAGACATATACTGGCTCATATTGAGGACGGGAAAATATGTCTTGAGGAGATGTATAGGTTTAGTAACGGTATGGATGATGAAGCTGGTCACAAGATATGGAATATCAACAGACTTTTTAGTGAGATTAAAGAAGGTATGAAAATGTGCGCTCTGGCAGGTAAAGCACCAGTGTCTATGGCTATCGATACCTGGGCCGTGGACTACGTACTTTTGGATGACAAAGATATGATGCTTGGGCCATGTTTTGCCTACAGAGACATTCGCACAGAAAACATGGATGAAGAGGTGTATAAGCTCATATCTGAAAAGGAGCTGTACAGCAGAACTGGTATCCAGAAGGCAATATTTAACACAATTTATCAGTTAATGTCAGTCAAATGTAATCACCCGGAGTGGCTTGATAAAGCGGAGACTCTCCTTATGGTGCCGGATTATCTTAATTTCCTTTTGACAGGAGTTAAAAAGCAGGAGTATACCAATGCCTCAACTACCCAGCTTGTTAATGCAGAGAGATGCAGTTGGGATAGGGATCTCATTTCAAGGCTTGGGTTTCCACAGAAAATTTTTAAAGAAATAAGTGAACCGGGAACTGTAGTTGGCAATCTCAAACAAGACATTAGGAAAGAACTGGGATTTGATTGCCTTGTGATCTTGCCTGCTACTCATGATACTGGCTCAGCAGTTATGAGCGTCCCGTCTACAGATGAGGATATCTTATATATTTCTTCTGGTACATGGTCACTGCTAGGTACGGAGTTAAAGGAACCAGATACCAGTCAGGACGCTGCGAATGCTAACTTTACAAACGAGGGTGGCTACGATCACAGATATCGCTTTCTGAAAAATATCATGGGATTATGGATGATACAGTCTGTACAAAAGGAATTTATACAGGGTGTAAATGGATTTGATCCTCGTGACGATTACAGTTTTGGAAATATTTGTAAAAAGGCATCCCATACAGATATTTCTTCAGTGGTTGATGCCAATGATCAGATATTTCTTGCACCTGAATCCATGATAGAAGCGATAAAAATAAAATGTACTGAAACGGGACAAAAGGTCCCGGAATCTCCATGGGAAATAGCCAGAGTTATATATAGATCCCTCGCTGTATGCTACAAAAATGCAGTGAAAGAAATGGAGTCAATAACAAATAAAAAATATTCTACTATCCATATTGTAGGCGGTGGATCAAAGGCGGAATGGCTTAATGAACTCACTGCACAGGAAACTGGTCTTAAAGTGACAGCGGGTCCTGGGGAGGCTACAGCCATAGGTAATATAGGGGCTCAGCTCATATATGCCGGTGTATACAAAGATTTATATGCATTTCGTAAAGGTGTGGCTGAGTCATTTTCTGTAAGGGATTACATATACAAAAAATAAGCGCAATTTTGTTTGAAAAATCATCAAAAATTGCAATATATAAAGATTAATTTCAGTAAGCAGATGATACTATAGTGATAGTTAAAAATAGTAAGGAAATGAAAAGATTTAACAGTTGGCCAACGGTGATCTCATATTTTCGAATTTGTAAATGCTCTTGTTAGGAGGCAGCGTATGAAAAAGATTTTTAGACGCATAGGTGCAGTATTTACGGCTTGTGCGCTTGTTTTAGCCGGAGGAACATTTGTTAGTGTTAAAGCATCAGAGTTCAAAGGAAGCATTCAGATAAAACTGGCACATAATCAGCAGGATGGATCTGAGATCGCAGACACAATCGCCAAGTTTGCAGATTTTACAGATGCGGATTCAAATGGAGAAATTTCAATCAAAATTTACCCTAGTGGACAGCTAGGCTCTGAGACAGAAGAGGTTGAGATGGTCCAGGCCGGAATACTGGATATGGCAAAAGTAAGTTCTAATACATTGGGACAGTTCGACAATAGATATGCAATTTTTGCACTGCCATATCTTTTCACAAGTCAGGAGCATTATTACAAGGCAATGGAAAATAGTGAAGCTGTCAAAAAGCTATTCAGAGCCACTGCAGATCAGGGATTTATAGCTATAGGATATTATGCCAATGGTTCCAGAAACTATTACCTCAAAAATGATGTATGTGTAGATGACCCATCAGACCTTGCAGGTATGAAGATCAGATCCATGGTAAGTACAACATCTATGGGCATGATTGAAGCCATGGGAGGTACACCGGTACCTATGTCATCAAGTGAGACCTACTCAGCACTCCAGCAGGGCATAGTTGATGGTGCAGAAAATACGGAGCTTGCTCTTACAGTAAATGGACATGAAGATCTGGTAAGTTCATATACATATACAGAGCATCAGTACTCACCTGATATTTATATCATCAGCACTAAGAAGTGGAATTCACTGACAGAAGCTCAGCAGGCAGCGCTTGAGAAAGCACTCGGTGAGACAAATGATAATTTTAAGTCTGTATACAACTCAATGATGGATGCTGCTATAGAAGAGGCTCAGGAGCATGGTGTGACCATATATAGAGATATTGATAAAACAGCATTTATAGAGGCAGTTCAGCCGCTTCATCAGGCGTATATCGTACAGGGCGACGAGTATAAGGAACTTTATGATGACATTGAACTTTACAAGGATTAATGAGGAGGCATGTGATGACAAAAAGAGTTAATCGTATGATCGAGTTGATTATGGCAGTACTCATTGTATGTATGGTTGGAGCTAACTTCTGGCAGATCTTTACCAGATTTGTGTTAAATCATGCAGCAGACTGGACAGAGGAGTTTATGAGATATGCTCTTATATGGCTTACAATGCTAGGTGTCCCATATGCCTATGGCAAGAATCAGCATATTACCATTGAGTTTATCGTTGATACATTTACAGAGAAGGGTAAAAAAATCAATGCCATTTTTACTGAGATAGTCATTTTGGTGCTCAGCATTTCTGTCTTTATCGTGGGCGGCATCATGGTCACATTAAATGCAAGAGGTCAGGTGTCAGCAGCATTACAGATGCCTATGCAGTTCTATTATCTTGGAGTTCCAGTTGCAGGATTTCTCATGGTCTTTTATACAGTACCTAGACTTATGGAACTTGTAAAGCAGACAAAAGTCGAGCAGCATATGACAGAAAGGAAGGCAGCGTGATGATGCAGGCACAGGCAGCAATTGTTCTTTTAGTAGTCTTTTTCTTCCTTCTGTTTATGAAGGTACCTATTTCTTTTAGTATTATTTCTTCCGCACTGGTTACCATCATAATGTTTATGGACCCACAGTTTGGAATGTTCATATCGGCACAGAAAATGGCCAGTGGTATAGATTCATTCTCACTGCTTGCTGTACCGTTCTTTATTCTGGCAGGAACACTTATGAGTAACGGTGGTATTGCCCAGAGGATCATAGACCTTGCGTTACTTGTTTTAGGCAGAGTACCAGGATCACTGGCACTTACAAATATTGCAGGTAATACTATTTTTGGTTCTCTTTCAGGCTCTGGAATTGCAGCAGCTACTGCAATTGGTGGAGTCATGAATCCTCTCGAGAAGGAACAGGGTTACGATGAGGCATTCGCAGCAGCAACTAATATTGCTACGGCTCCAGTAGGTCAGCTCATACCTCCTACTAATGCATTTATCGTTTACTCAGCGGCTGCTGGCGGTACTTCAGTTGCGGCACTTCTTATGGCTGGATGGATACCGGGACTGCTTTGGGCGTTTTTATGCGGTACAGTCGCATTTGTATATGCAGCTCAGCATGGATATGTTGTTAAAAGAACAGAAAAGATCACTTTAAATGAAGCATGGATGACTTTTATAAGAGCAGTTCCATCACTTCTCATGATCGTAATTATCATTGGTGGTATACTCTCTGGTCTTTTCTCACCTACAGAGGCAGCCGGTGTTGCTGTTATTTATGCATTCCTCCTTGCCTTCTTTGTATACAGAAGTATAGGTGTAAAGGACATCTATAAAGTACTGGTTGATGCTGGAACCATGACAACTATCGTAATGCTTATTATAGGAGCATCACAGGTACTCAGCTTTGTACTTTCCTTTACAGGACTCCCACAGGCAATAAGCGCATTACTGCTTTCTGTATCAAGCAACAGGATCGTAATTTTACTGATAATTAATGTTATCCTTCTTATTGTAGGAACATTTATGGATATGGCTCCGGCACTTATGATCTTTACACCAATTTTCCTTCCTGTAGCTAAGAGTGTAGGTATGGATGAAATACAGTTTGGTGTAATGATGGTAATGAATCTTGCCATAGGTACTGTAACACCTCCTGTAGGCAGCGTGCTCTTTGTAGGATGCTCCGTTGCCAAGCTAAAGGTTGAGAATGTCATCAAGCGTCTCGTCCCATATTTCCTGGTAGTGATCACAGCATTACTTTTTGTTACCTTTGTACCAGCTATTTCAGAGTGGTTACCGAGGACACTTGGGCTTATATAAAATGCTCAGTGTCAAAAGAAAACACCACTAAAAATAGTCTTTGTATCATAGCGTGAAAATATGCCAGATGAAGGAGTCACTTCAACTGGCATATATAATGATGTGAGTGTCAAAAGTCGATATCGGACCGCTTCGCGCTTTGCGCTTCTGGGAACACCAGCCCATTGGAATTCGCTTCGCGAGGGCTGGTGCTATATGCCAGATTCCTGCGGAATCTGCCAC